>Ga0207024_10002_pt1 | contig 93738 bp, 78 predicted proteins | sample Alteio_BWMinCont_44_FD_153470 | JGI IMG/M metagenome (GOLD analysis project Ga0207024, IMG submission 153470) | Enriched cells from forest soil in Barre Woods Harvard Forest LTER site, Petersham, Massachusetts, United States -... | ecosystem: Environmental > Terrestrial > Soil > Temperate forest >...
TTACCGGGGAAAACGGGGTTCGCGCACCTGTTCGAGCACATGATGTTCGAGGGATCGAAACACGTTCCGGGGAATTCGCACATCCGTTTCCTTGAGGCCGCGGGCGCTTCCGATCTCAATGGCACCACGGATTTCGATCGCACGAATTATTTCGAGACGATTCCCGCGAACCAGTTGGAACTGGCGCTGTGGCTGGAGTCGGATCGCATGGGCTATCTTCCCGACCGCCTGGATCAAGCCAGCCTGACCAATCAGCAGGACGTGGTGCGCAATGAGCGCCGCCAGAGCATCGAGAATAGCCCCTACGGCATTGTTGAGGAGGCCGTGTTCCACGAACTTTACCCCATGGGCCACCCGTATCATGCGGACGTTATGGGTTCGCACGCCGACATTCAGGCGGCAAAAATTGAAGACGTGCGCAATTTCTTCAAGCTCTATTACGCGCCGAATAACGCCAGCCTTGCGATTGTCGGCGATTTCGATCCGGCGGAAGCGAAGAAGCTTGTCGAAAAATATTTTGGCCCGCTGAAGCACGGCGCCGCGGTTCCGAGAATTGCAGCGGTGACGCCGCCCATCACTGCCGAGCGCCGCAAAGTAGTGCACGATCAAGTGGAATTGCCGCGTGTATACATGGCTTGGCTTACATCTCCCATTTTTAAGCCGGGCGACGCGGAAGCCGACCTGGCGTCAGATATTTTGGGTGGCGGCAAATCCAGCCGCCTGTATAAGAAGCTCGTTTACGAAAAACAGATCGCGCTGGACGTGAGCGCGTCGCAGAATTCGCTGATTCTCGGGTCCATGTTTGAGATCGTAGTCACGGCGCGTCCCGGACACACCGCGGAAGAAATGGAAAAAGCGATTGATTCCGAGCTGGCCGCGTTTCGCAGGGATGGACCTACGGCGGCGGAGCTTGCGCGCGCGCAAAATGGCGTGGAAACACGTATGGTGCAGGGGCTCGAGCGCCTCGGAGGTTTTGGCGGCGTGGCTGATCGCTTGAACGAATACAATCACTATCTCGGAAATCCGGATTACATCGCACAGGATCTGGAGCGCTACCAAAAAGTCAGCGCCTCTTCGATTCGCGCATTCGCGGAATCCAAATTGAAACCCACTGCGCGCGTGGTGGTATACGGGATTCCCGGCAAACCGGATCTCGGGCCGGACGTTCCGACCCCGAAGACCTTGCAAAAAGGGAAGGCCGCTGGCGGAGAAGCAGTGAACGCCGATGCGCCGTGGCGAGAGAACCCGCCGCAGGCCGCGCCCGCGCGTCCCTTGAATTTGCCCGCCGCGGAAACGTTTAAGCTTTCCAATGGGCTGAGCGTTCTGTACAACTACCGCCCCGGCTTGCCCGTGGTGGCCGCCAATCTCGTATTTGCTTCTGGAAGTTCCGCGAACCCGGTAGATAAACCTGGCCTCGCAAGCTTCACGGCAAACATGCTGCAGCAAGGAACCGCAACGCGCAATGCCACGCAGATTGCCGACGAAGCGGCTCTGCTGGGGACCGCGCTTTCTTCCGGAGCCAGCATGGATGGCTCAAGCGTTGGCGCCAGCGTGTTGACTAAGAATTTTCCAGGAGCGCTCGACCTGATCGCGGACATCGTGCTTCACCCAAGCTTCCCACCTGAAGAAGTTGAGCGTCGCCGGGCTTCGCGACTGGCGGCGTTTGCCGACGATCGCGGGGATCCGAATGTGATCGTGTCCCGCACGGGAGTTTCGGTTCTGTTCGGCTCCAATTCTCCCTTCGGATATGATAATTCCGGCACGGCAGAATCCATCAAAGCGATCTCGCGGGACGATATCGTGAATTTTTGGAAGACGCACTACGTTCCCAACAACGCGTCTCTTGTGGTTGCCGGAAACATTCCCGTTGCGGAACTCAAGGTGCTGGCAGAAAGTAAGTTTGCGGCGTGGAAGGATGGCGATATTTCGAGCCCCGCGGTGAATGCGCCGGAAACGACGAAAGCGAAAATCGTTCTGGTGGACCGGCCCGGAGCGCAGCAAACCATGGTACGCCTGGAACATTTGGGAGTGGATCGCGCCAACCCGGATTATCCAGCGATCGAAGTGATGAACTCCGAATTGGGCGGCCTATTTTCCAGCCGCATCAATATGAATTTACGCGAAGAGCACGGATATACGTACGGCGCGAGTTCAATGTTCGTCTACCGGCGATCGACCGGATATTTTTTGACGGAAGGCGGCATTCGCACCGATGCCACCGCGCCTGCTGTAACGGAAATGTTAAAGGAAATTCGGCGCATGATTGAGACGCCGATGACTGCAGCAGAATTGAGCCTGGCGAAGGATTCGCAATCGCGATCCTTGCCGGGCATGTTTGAATCCAGCAGCGGGGCAGCGGGCGCGCTCTCCGAAATTTTCATGTACAACCTGGCTCCGGATTATTTTCAGAAATTGCCAGGCCGCCTGGACGCCGTGACCGCCGAAGACGCCGAGGCCGCAGCCAGGAAATACCTGCACCCCGATCAACTGATATTAATTTGCGTGGGGGACCGCGCCAAGATTGAGCCGGAGCTGTTGAAGCTAGATTTGGGGGCCATTGAAATTCGCGACGCGGACGGAAAAGTTGTGAAATAGTTCGTCGTCTGAACTGCGTCTGGTTTCAGACTTTGCGCGCAACGCTGTGCCGCACAAAATCGACAATATCCTGCGTGGATGTTCCGGGAAGAAATATCTCCGCAATGCCCGCCTGCTTGAGCGCGGGAATATCGGCATCGGGAATTGTGCCGCCAAGCAGCACCGTAACGTCGGTCATTCCTTTTTCCTGCAGCAGATTCATCAGTTGCGGCGCCAGCGTATTGTGCGCGCCGGACAGGATGGAAAGGCCTATCACGTCCACATCCTCCTGCACGGCAGCCGAAGCGATCATTTCCGGTGTCTGGCGAAGTCCTGTATAGATCACTTCCATTCCGGCATCCCGCAGGGCGCGAGCAATAATTTTCGCTCCGCGGTCGTGCCCGTCCAACCCAGGCTTGGCAATCAACACTCGAATTCTTTTTTCCTGCATTTCTCTGTGCCCTCAGTGTTCTATCTGTGAACTCTGTGTTAAGCATTTGCGATTTAGATGACAAACCGCCGAACTCCATCCTTCAAAACCGTAACATTAAAATTAATCACCAGGCCGAGCCGGTGGCCGGATAGCCGAAGATACGTTAGGAAAATTGCCTCATGGATCGGAGCGAAGCCATCAATGGCTTTCAACTCCACGACAATTCGACCTTCTACCAAGAGATCGATGCGGTATCCATACTCCAGCTTTGTCTCCTTGTAGACAACCGGAACTCCCTTTTGGCCTTCAACGCTCAGATTCCGAAGTCATAGTTCCTGGGCGAAGCATTCCTCGTACGCGGATTCGAGCAAGCCGGGACCGAGTTGCTTATGGACTTCGATTGTCGCGCCGATGATTTGGTGCGTGATTTCGTTGTCGGTCATAGCGGGACCTAAACTCGAAAGGAATTTAACACAGAGGACACGGAGAGAACACAGAGTGCACAGAGAAATGCACAAAGGCTGAGGGAGACTAGCGATTAAATCACCGCCGTTTCCTAATAAGTGCGGACGACATCCCGCAAGGCGGCGCAGATCTCCCCGACTTTCAAGAAACGCTACTGACCGTTGCCAGCGCCAGTTGGGCGGTTGGAAAGCAGCAAAAGTTCTTCCGCTCTTTTTGCGGGATCCACATACAGCTGTCCACTGGAGGAAGTGCCCGGAATCAGCGTGTCTTTTGCCGATTTGCCCGCCTTGGCATCGGCAATAGTGATGTTGTAAACATCGAGTGTGCGCGCCATAGCGCGGTCAAAATTCACTTTCCCTTCGGCCAGGTTGACGCGCGCGCGAACCTCCGCGGATTCCGCCGCCACTAGAGTGTTTTGGTCGGACACGATATTAAATAGTGTGGAAGCGCCGACCTGATATTTCTTCTGTTCGGCGTCAAGCGTCTGCTGATCGAGGTCGCGCGTCTTGCTGGCTGCGGCCAAAGTGACGCGTGCTTGTTCGAGAATGATTTGCGCGTTGTGCACATCAATGGCGGCGTTGTTCACGATTTGGCGGAACCGCGCTTCGTCCTGGCGTTCATCGAGCAGCGCGGTGACATTATTGGCTTGCGCCGCGCGATTGCGAATCGGAATCGTCAAACTCAGTTGCGCGTTATATTCCGGGTAGACGCCGGTGAACTCCTCATTGAGGGACGATGCGAGTCCCGTGTAGATGGGCGCGGGAATCGTGCAAGTGGTCGCCGGGGGTACGGGAGTGCAGGACGTCACTACGCGATTACCCGACAGTCCTTCCGTGGCATATTCGCCGGATAAAGTCAGTACCGGAAGAAGTGCATTCTTCGTGGCACGCACGTTGATGTCGTCGCCCTTGAGTGCGATCTGGCTCTGCAGTACGTCAGGCCGCTTCGTAATTGCTTCTTTCACCAAATCCTGCAGCGGAATATTTTCCACTTCGGGGGGAGCATCGTTGGCCGTGTCCGTTGGAATGATTTCGACAGTCTGCAAAGCAGGTGAGTTCGGGTCCTTGGAAACTAAATTCAACAGCGTGAGTTGGTCTTGCAGCACCGTCGTCCGATCAACGATCAAGGCTTCGTTGGCGGTAGCGACCTGCGCTTCAGCCTGAACGATTTCGAGGGGAGCCAGTGTGCCAACGTCCACTTGTTTCTTATTATCGCTATACGTCTTGTTGGCAAGTTCGAGCTCTTGCCGGGCCACATCCACATTGCCGCGCGCGAATACGAGTTCCCAATAGGCGTTGGCGACTGCCGTGATCGAAGTGATCACTTGCTGTTGAAACGTTTGATCGGCGATGTTTTTGTTCAGTTTGGCAATGCGGATGTAATGCTCGTTCGCAAGTAGCCCAAACCCGTTCAGCAATTGTTGACTGGCGACGAATACAAAGTTGGAAGTAACCGAGGGGTCGAAAAAACTAGTGGTGCTCGAAGTGGAAGTCCGTGCGTTGTTGAACGTTGCGGAAAAAGCAGTGCCGGTGTGAAACCCCTGACTATACGTGATGTCACCAATCGCAGTGTGCGTACCCAGCTTAGAAAAATTTCCAACCGATGCGCTGCCGCCAACACCCGCGGTGATTGGGTTGTTGACGGGAATTTGCCGTGAGTCCAGGCTGAAAGTGGATGTCACGATTGGATCGAAGTTCTGGCCTGGAATGCTTCCAAGTGGAACAATCGTGGAATTTGATGAAGCGCTGCCGCTCAAAGTGCGCAGAATATTGGCTTCGGCCAGCCAGGGGGTATAACGCTGGATCGTAAGGTCCAAGTTATTCTGCAGCGCCAGGTCAATAGCCTCCTGCAAGCTGATCTGCAATTTTCCATCCCGAATCATCTGCTCGAGATTGGGAGAGTTGACCAGAATGGGTTCGGCCACAGGAGTGGGTGTGTAGGGCGCGAGGATATTCGGAAACCAGCGTTTCCCGGCCTCGTAGTTCACGTTTGAAATTTGAATGGACCGAGCTTTCGGCTGGGGCTGCGCAGGTGGGGCGCTATTGGTTTGATCCGGCTGCTGGGCAAACGTTGGCGCAACCTGCGCCGATACCACTAGGATCGCCAGGGACGTGGCCGTGGCGATACGAAGGAGCCTTGCAATCATTTTGTGTCTTCCTCTCGATTCAATGCCCGCAGTGTATTTTAGTTCCAAGCGATAAGGGCTTATGAGTCCTGCATGAATTAAACGTCCGCCGGGGCCGATTTGTTTCAACTCTTTTCAATGTTTTTGCGGAGAGTCCCTGGTCCATCTCGTCAATCACACCCTGCTTTGCTTCATTCGCAAGCCGTTGCGCGATTTGCTGTTGCGAACTCGCCCATTCCGATCCAAATCAGGGGCGGGCCACAAGAAGAGCCCGCACCCAAGCGCGGCGCGCCCAAGTATTGGACGCGAGAAATAGCTGGAGGTCAAGGCCCGGCTTAACCACTATCGTTCGATTTTTTTGTCGCGGTCTTCCTTGACAATCGCTGAGTGGGCCGATAGTCTGAGCGCGCCATGAGGCCTGACGCTGTAACACGGATGCTGGAAGATGCGGGAGCAATCCGGCAAGGACATTTTGAGCTGTCTTCGGGGCTGCACAGCGCCATGTATGTGCAATGTGCATTGGTCCTGCAATACCCCAAGTACGCGGACGAGTTGGGACGCGCGCTGGCTGCGGAATTTATGGACCTGCGCGTGGATTGTGTTGCGTCGCCTGCCATGGGCGGCGTGATCCTGGGACACGAAGTGGCGCGGGCCATTCCTGTGCGCGCCGATGGCAAGCCGGTCCGCGCGATTTTTGTCGAGCGCGACGCCGCCGGCACGTTGACCCTGCGCCGCGGATTTCATGTTGAGCCGGATGAACACGTACTCGTCGTGGAAGATGTGTGGACCACGGGAGGCTCAACCTGTGAAACCATTCGCGTTCTGGAGGAAGCGGGCGCCCGGGTGGTGGCCGCGGGTGCATTGATAGATCGCAGCGGCGGTAAAATCGAGCTGCCGGTGCGCACCGAAGCCTTGTTGGACTTGAAAATCGAAAGCTATGATGCGTCGGAATGCCCGCTGTGCCGCAGCGGCGGCGTGGCCATGAAGCCCGGAAGCCGTTTCGCGCGCTCCAGGACCTGAGTTGTTCCGTTTGTTATCCCCAGTTATTTCAACACAGGCAATTCAGAATTGCGTCAAATGATTTCTGTCCCCACAAATAGACGAACGAAATTTCAAATTTTAGATTTGTCAACTACCGTCCCCTGAAGAATTAACGGTTCGGCTGGCTTTACTATCAAATTTCAAATCTAAAATTTCAAATATTCCCGAATTCCTCGCCCAGCACTTTGGAACGCAGAGCCCATTGCAAACACATTCCTGTTGCGCGCGGGAAAATCCTCGTCCCATGCGATAATCGTTCCAGGCCGAAATGCGCAATATCAAACTCACTCTCGCTTATGACGGCACAGATTTCAGCGGTTGGCAGATTCAGCCGGGGCAGCCGACAATTCAGGGTGCATTGACGGATGCGCTTGAAAAGCTGACCCAGCATCGGCCGGCAATTTATGGAGCGGGGCGCACCGACGCGGGAGTCCACGCCGCGGGGCAGGTGGCGAATTTCAAGACCGAATCGCCAATCAGCGCTCCTGATTTTCAGCGGGCGCTGAACGCCCTGCTGCCTCCCTCGATTCGTGTGTTGGCTTCGCAGGAAATCGCAGAGAATTTTCACGCGCGTTGGCACGCCGTTGCCAAAACGTATCGCTACCGCATTTTTCGCGGGGATGTCGTTCCCCCATCGATATGGCGGTATGTGTGCCATTATCCTCACCCGCTCGATTTTGATGCCATGGCCGAAGCTGCGCTTCGTTTTAAGGGGGAGCATGACTTCACAACGTTTGCGGCCACCACGGGCTCGGAAGAGCAGGATCGGGAACGCTCGCCCATCCGGATTATTTACAGGTCTGAAATAGTGCGCTGCGCGCAACGCGATTCCATGGCGCCGGGAGACGAATGGGAATATATCGTTCGCGGGAAGTCGTTTCTCCGGTACATGGTCCGAAAGATGGTAGGGACGCTGGTGGAGGTTGGGCGGGGAAGGCTCGCTCCCAAAGATATTCCGGCGCTGTTTGCATTGCGCGATGGCTCCAAATCAGGCGCGACCATGCCGCCGCAGGGTTTGTGCATGGTCGAGGTGGAACATCAGATTCCTGCCGAACCGGTGGGCCATGCTGACGCATTTTCGAATTCCAGCCATTGATGCGTTTAGGTTGGGCGGGCACGAAGTCTCGCTTGGCCTCGCACACCGGGTTCAAGTAAGATACGCAGACTCTAGTTTTCAGGGCTCGATTCATCATAATCTAATGGCACAATCGCAATCGCTTTCTGACCGGAGAGGGGAACTCGATCATGGCTGAGGAAACAGCACCACAAGGCACGGTGCCTGCCGCTCCACCAGTGGCCGCTGGGGCAGTTCCGGCGGCAGTCGAGGCGGTTCCGCAGGAAACGAAAATCAAGGTGCGGAAACCGCGGCAGCGTTCCTGCGACGAAAAAGACGCCAAAGGGAAGCTCTGTGCCGGGCATCTCAAGCGCTGGTACGATTACCCGAAAGATGTGGCCGGCAAGATCGGCAAGGACGCCGAAATCTACCGCTGCGAATTCTGCAAAACTCTGTACAAACCCGACCCGCAGCAGCTCCCGCATAGCTTCACGCTGAACTATTGATGGAACAGGTCTGAAATTTCGGACCAGGCCGTTCTATGTTTTGAATTTATAAGTTCATAATTTGAAATTTAAAATTTGAGATTTCAATTTTGACCTTGCACTCGGCGAAGAACGATTCGCGCTAGGCACGCAGCCCTCTCCCCGATAGACTAAACCCCAGGAAAGTTTTGTGTTTGACCGGCGTGCTGGAATAGCGGACACTATTCAGCCCGAGCCGAACACAGTTAAAAGCGGCGCGGCTGAGTGAGCCGTGAAGCGCATTTTTCTATATTTCACAGTTGGAATTGCATTGACTTCGTTCATCCAGAATTTTGCACGGAAGGCCTCCGCGTCGCAGGCGACGGATGATCCTCGTCTTGCTCATGTGCTCGATATTCTTCGCACAACCGTTGCGGCCACGACCGAGGAACAAATTCACATTACGGAAATCCCCGCTCCTCCATTTCAGGAAGCCACTCGCGCGGCCTACATGAAAAAACTCCTGACCGCCGCCGGCCTGCGCGTGGAAATGGATGCCACGGGCAACGTAATCGGCGAATTCCCGGGTTCCACTCCCGAAATTGTGATGCTCACTGCGCACATGGACACGGTGTTTCCGGCGGGCACCGACGTTCGCGTGAAGCATGAGGGCGGGCGACTGCTGGCTCCTGGAATATCGGATAACGGAACGGGACTGGCTGCGCTGGTTGCCCTGGCCAAGGCCTTTCATGAAGCCAAGGTCAAGACCAACAAGACGATTCTTTTTGTGGCGGACGTGGGCGAAGAAGGGGAAGGAAACCTTCGCGGAATCCGCGCCCTGGTGGACGCATACAAGAGGAATCTAAAATACGTGATCGCGCTGGACGGCTCCGCGACCGAATACGTCACCAATGCGGCGCTGGCCTCGCGTCGCGTCGAAGTTTCCATCACCGGCCCCGGGGGACATAGTTGGTCCGACTTCGGCGTGCCCAATCCGATTCACGCGCTGGGCCGGGGAATTTCGCGGTTTGTGGTGGCGCGCGTTCCTGAATTCCCCAGAACGAGTTTTAATATTGGCGAGATCCAGGGCGGCACGTCGGTGAATTCCATTCCCATGAACGCGCTGATGAAAGTGGATTTGCGTTCGGAATCGGAATCAGAACTTGCCAAACTGGAAGTTTTATTGCGCGACGCCATGCGCGGGGGCATTGACGAAGAAATGTCCGCGGCGCGGGAGCGCGGCATGGCCGGTAGCGGAAACTTGCTGGAGCTGAAAATTAATGTTCTCGGTGTGCGTCCTGCCGGGGAGTTGCCGGAGAGTTCTCCGCTGTTGGCGGCCTTGCTCGCGGCCGATACACGCCTCGGAAATCGTTCGCGCAGGGAGCGGTCCTCAACGGACGCAAACATTCCTCTTTCGCTAGGCATCGCCGCGATTTCCATTGGAGCGGGAGGACGCAGCGGCGGCGCGCACACGCTGGAGGAATGGTTTGACCCCACAGGCCGTGAATTTGGTTTGCAGCGCGTGGCGCTAACAACTCTGGATGTAGCAGGCTTGGAACAATAGGCGCGGCGCATTAAGCCGGTGTTTGCCGGACACTTACACCACTCAAGATAAATTCCTACGGCTGGCCCCGAAACTCCACCGCCTGAATTTCACCGTCCCACGATTTGTCGGTTGCCAGCAGATAGCTGACGCGCGCAGTGCGGCCACGCAGCGCCGCGCAGTTTATATTTTTGGCCGGGGGCGATGATCCTGCGCTGTTGAAGGTAATCTTTCCCAGATCGTCGGCATGCAAATGCATTACGATCGTCAGCGCTTTGAGCGTGATTTGAATTTGTGGAGCATTCGTGCAGACGGATTCCGAGATGGTTCCAATCATGGAATAGACTTTCGGCGCACCCGAAAATAGCGGGGGCGCGGGCGCAGTGCCGGACGATTCCTGCGAAACAGTCGCCGCAGGCGCTGGGGCCTTCGAACTCAATGCCACCGAGCCGCTCGACGATTTCGCATCTTTCGAAGGACCCTGTCCGACCGCCATTACTTTGCCGTCGTCCCCTCGCTTCAAACGATCCTGGATCGAGGCAAGTTGTGACTGGTAGCCAGTCACCCCAGGAGCCAGCGCTACGGCCCGCTGCGCGGCCGCCAGAGCCTTCTGCAGGGTCTCCGTGCCACTGGAGTAGACGGACGAAAGGTAGAACCAACCCGGAGCAAAATCAGGGTTCAGAGATACAGACCTTTCGAACGCATTCACAGCATCGGGTGGGGCAGCGGCCAGGCCGGCGCGCGACATCGCTACCAGTCCGCGTCCGTAAAAGGTGAGCCCGTCGTTCGGATCGAGTTCCACAGCCTTCGTGAAATGTTTATCCGCTTCGTTCATTTGCGATTGTTGCAACATCAGAAATCCCAGGCACTGCTCCGCCAGTGCGAGCGTGGGTTCCGCCGTGAGAGCGTCTTCGAGTTTGGACTGGGCGTCGTCGCGGCGCCCGCGATTGGCCCAGAATTCGCCAATTCGAGCGTCCGCCTCGGCTGCGGAAAGTGTGCGCGCAGCGCCCGCCGAGTCGCTGCCGCCGGCAATTGTAATTTCCGCGGGCGGCCCGTTTACGAGCTTGATATAAGCGTCCAGGCGGCTCTGCAACTGGGCGAGATCGCCAAAGGCCTGACGGGCGGCCTGCACCGCGTCGCCGCCATGTTCCACCAGATCAAAATAGCGATCCAAGACTTTCTGAGACGACATTTGCGGATCGGTGAGCAGGAAATGGACCAAGGCCTTGGATTCGGCAAAAAAAACCGTATTCTTGTCCCCTGCGGTGTAATACGGCGAGGTGTGATCCACGTGCAAAACCAAATCCAGAGGTAATAGAGGGCTTTCAAACAGCACGCTCATGTCTTCCGGGTCCGGCCTTCCGAGTTGTGCGCCTTTGTCGGTAAAGATCATGCTCCCGTAAACATTCTCAAAACCCACCTGCATCCACGGCGGCAAATTGCGGTAGCTGACTTTCAGAATCTGGCGGGCATAGTCCTGATAAATTTCTTCGTACGGCACCTTGCCGGAAACGTTGGTGCGAATGGCGATATGGATTTTTTCGGGACCCGCGGTGAATTGCCCGTTGGGCTGAGTGCGCCGCCTGTCAGGAGGGAACTCGGGCAGTAGTTTCGGAAAAGACTGGGAGTCTCGGGCAGCCAGAATTCGGATGGGGATCCCCGTGCCCAGCCGCGCGTTCGGCATGGTCGCCTGAAAAACACGCCGTGCCTCCACGAATTCGTCCAGAACTTTGCGCGCGGTTTTCTCTCCGCCATCGCTCATGACAATGAAGTCCGGCGTGCGAATCTCGACCCACACTTCCGGCCTTTCTTTTTTTTCTTTGACTTTCTTTTCTTTATCGTCCGCGCGCGCAATGGGGCAGAGAGCGCACAAAAGGATGGGCACGGCAAGCACGAAGCCAATTGCGCGGAGAGGGTGGGAGATCACAGTATTTAGGTTTAACAAGTCACATGTACCCTGTCAACGTGGCGAAGAACACATAATCTTGCGATTCGTTTGCCGACAAGCAGGTTGCCTTTGTTTTGCCGGGTCACTAAACTCATTCCCTCCATGAGATGCCCGTCCGGCCAATCCGGTTTTGTAAAACGAGTCTACCACCTTGTTCTGAAGATGCGGTCACTGTGAGCAATCGGTTCAAAGCGCACTGCGGCCTTCTCCTTTGCGCATTTTTGTGGGGCGTGACGTTTGTCGTCGTTAAGAACACGCTGGCCGATATTTCTGTTTTTGCCTACCTTGCCGCGCGGTTCACCCTCGGCGCGTTGCCGATGGCCTGGATCTATCGCTCGGAACTTCGCGGACTATCGCGGCAGGATATTGGCGCGGGAATAAAAATCGGACTGTGCATGTTTGGCGGATACGCATTTCAGACGGCTGGAATCGCCAAAACGACTCCCTCCAAAGCGGCTTTTATTACCGGATTTAGCGTGGTTCTAATTCCGGTGCTGTTGGCCATCGTGTGGCGGAGAAAGATCAACGCGTGGGCTTGGGTGGGAGCGCTGGCCTCTTTTGCGGGTCTTTATTTCCTTACTGTTCCGAAGCAAGGAATAACGGAGTTGAATCGCGGAGATCTCCTGGTCATGGGCTGCGCGGTTTTGTATGCGCTACAGATTATTTTGATCGAGCGGTACAGTGGAACGCATTCCTTGGCGGGGTTGAGTTTTCTGCAGGTGCTTTCGACGGCTGCGGTTTCCTTGTTGGCCATCCCGCTGGTACAAGCGACCGGTGGGGAAAGGTTTCGTGTCCATTTTTCCGCTCAAATGGTTTTCGGGGTTCTCGTCACGGCCATATTCACCACCGCGCTTGCTTATCCGTTGCTGGTTTGGGGGCAGCGACACACCACGGCGACGAATACGGCGCTGATTTTGGCGAGCGAGCCTGTGTTCGCCGCCATTACATCGTATTTTATGGTTCAAGAACGGTTGGGGACCAGGGCGCTGGCCGGCGCGTGTCTAATTCTGGGAGGAATCGTGGTTGCCGAATTGAGAGGACATGCGCCCGGCGGGGCGGTAAATACCGTCAATTCCTGATTGCGGGATAGGCACTCTCCGGGTCCCATTCCTTAACCAGTATTTCATATCCTCTCGCGGGCGAGTTCGGGCGAATTCACCGCGTACAGTTGCGACTTGCGATGTTGGATATATTTTTCGAGAACCTCATTGAGTTCCTGGGCACCGATGGGTTTGGCAAGATATCCGTCCATGCCCCCCTCAAGACAACGTTCGCGATCACCCTTCATGGCATGTGCGGTTAAGGCGATTATGGGCAGGTGCTTGCCGCTTATTTTTTCGAGGTTTCTCATGGCGCTGGTGGCCTCAAAGCCATCCATTTCCGGCATCTGGATGTCCATCAGCACGATATCGTAGTCGCCGTGTTCGACGGCGGCTACGGCTTCGCAACCATTGTTTGCTATGGTGACCGTATGTCCACGCTTTTCCAGCATTCTGACGGCTAGGCGTTGATTGATGGCGTTGTCCTCCGCCAGCAGTACGCGCAGTCTTTCCCCCGGTTGTATCTCGGCAGGGCGGGCATCGAGGGGAGCTAGAGGCACAGCGTTTAGGAGTGCGGAATTCCCGAGCAATCCCGTAATTACCTCCCGCAAATCGGATTGCCTCACGGGCTTCACTAAATAGGTGGAAATGCCCAACTCCTTGCATCGGGCAGCGTCCCCTCGATGGCCTGCGGAGGTCAGCAATATGATTTTGGCCAAATGCATTTCCGGTTGCTGGCGGATGCGCTGGACCAATTCAAAGCCATCCATCCCGGGCATGTGCACATCGGAGATGATCAATTTGAATTCTTCCGCTGCCGGGAGCAATGCGGCCATGGCTTTCGCTCCGCTCTCCACCGAGACGGTGATCATTTCCCAATGGTTTAACAAGCCTTCGAGAATGCGGCGATTCGTGCGGTTGTCATCCACCACCAGAACTTTCACGCCGCGAAAAATCTCGACCGGCACAACGGGCCCGCGCTGGTAAATCCCGGCCGCCTCCACGAAAGGCATCGTGAAGTGGAATTGGGATCCCTTCCCTGGCCGACTTTGCACCCAGATCTTTCCACCCATCATAGTGACCAGGCGGGCCGAAATGGTAAGCCCCAGGCCGGTCCCGCCGAACTTGCGCGTGGTGGAAGTGTCTGCCTGAGAAAACGGCTCAAAAATCGCTTTCTGTTTCCCCTCGGGAATTCCGATGCCCGTATCGGAAACGACGAAATGGAGCATGAGCTCTTTGCCGGGCGAGCGTTCGGCGGTAATCTTCAAACCCACTTCGCCCACGGCGGTAAACTTGATGGCGTTGCCGAGCAGGTTCACAATAATCTGACGGAGGCGCGTGGAATCTCCGCGCACCGCGTCCGGCACGGCTGGAGCGATATCACAAAATAACTCAATATTTTTTTCTTCCGCCCGCAGCGCCATCGTTTTCATGGTCTTTTCGAGCGTGTCGCGCAGGTCGAAATCAATCATCTCCAGATCAATCTTTCCCGCTTCGATCTTGGAGAAGTCCAGGATGTCGTTGATCACACCGAGCAGCGAGTCGGCGGAAATCTTGACCGTTTCCAGGTATTCCCGCTGCTCGGCGGTCAGGTCGGTATCCAGAGCCAGTTCGGTCATGCCCACCACGCCGTTCAACGGCGTGCGAATTTCGTGGCTCATATTTGCCAGAAATTCACTTTTGGCTCGATTGGCCGATTCCGCCATCTCCTTGGCTCCCTGCAGCGCCCGTTCGGCCAGAAGGCGGTCGGAAATATCCACGGCAATGGTCCCGACGAGTTTTCGTCCGTCGGAATCCTTCAGTGGAAAGCGGTAGGTAAGCAAATGCATGGGAGGCACGCCTGAAAAGACCCGAACTTCCTCGGTTTGCACTCCTTTTCCTGTGTTCAGAACTTCCTGATCTAGCCGGCGAATAGTCTCGGCGGATTCAGGCAACAAATCAGATGCCGTTTTTTCCAAAAGTTCGTCCAGGGAAGAGATTCTATGCAGACGCAGCAATGGTTCATTCATGTATACATAATGTCCTTCGGCGTCCTTGATCAGCGCGACCCCGGGAAAATTATTCATGAATGCCCGATAGCGCTCTTCGGTTTGACGTTTCTCGGTTTGCGAAACCTGGAGCGAACCCAGCATGTGGTTAATGGAATCGCCCAAGGCGGAAATTTCGTCCTGCCCGGGACATTGAAGCCGCGCGCGGGCATCGCCGCTGGCGGCAATCGCCCACACGCTTCTGCTTAGACCGCTCAGGCGCGAGATCACGGATCTTTCCAGTAACAATTGCACCACGAAGGCAAACACAATTCCCGCGATCAGCAACGCGCCCAGGAAGTAGATCTGGCTGACCCGCCCTTGCTTGTAGATTCTGCGCGGTATTTCCACTTTCAGAATTAGCGCGGGCTTTCCGTAAATGTCATTCAAAAGCGTATATCCGCCCAGGGTGTCATTATTTATGGCGCGGATATAAATGGCTCCCGCGAGGGTGAGATGCTGCCGCGCTTGTTCAAAATCAGATGGCAATTCGCTTCCGTCCACGCGGCGCACGGAGAGAGAAAAATTCGTGGTCTTTTCCAGGCCTTTCAGGTCGCCGCCAGATTCCAGGTACCGCCCGGCAATGAGGAATCCCCGGGGTGGCCCTTGCGTATCTGTTTTTACAATGGGCCGTGAACTCACCAGCAAGGGGCCTTCGGGAAGCATGAGTACGCCCGTGACATTACCCATGGATGCCGGATTCTGCAGCAACGGGTCGGCGGGGATCAAGTGGTCTATCAAGCTTTGCGGGATAGGGATCGGACGGTTCGTCCCCACGTCATTCCCGGTGAAGCGAATAATTCGGCCGGAAATGTCAAGCAATACAAAGAAGTTGACGCGCCGTGTGGCATGCGTTCCGGTGGCATCCTCGCCAAAGACAGACCGGAGAGAATCCGGCGTAGGATGCGGCATGACGTAATACCTCACATTGCTTGCGGCACGGTCGTACGTAAATCGGTCCAAGGCAAGCAAGTCCTGATCCAACGCGTTCGACACTCTCTGCACATTTTCATGCGCATCGGTCTGTTCCAATCGAAGGAAACTGCCCAGCAAAAACGTGCGCGACACCGCATACAGAACCAATACCAGCCCGACGCAAGTCAGGGCAATGATAAGCAGCGTCTTTCGGCGGACCGTCATTGCTTACACTCCACACAGCAACCGGTAAACGGACACAGCTCTACCAGTGAAATCCATTCCCAACTTCAGGTGCAACTCTATGCCCAGGTTGTGGCACGCAGGTAATCCTTAAGTAGCTTTCAATGCTACCAAACAAGGGATGGTTTCCCACGAGTTCTTAATGCGTACTGTTCCAAAATGGAAAGTATGGTCCTGATTGGGACTGGGGATCTGCAGATTGTGTGGGAGCGCGATGGAAATTGTTTGTGGACGTCTACTGCTTTGGGAAATACTTCCCGTCCACGGCCCCATACAGGTGGGCAGCGGGGTGCCGGGATTGCTCATACGCAGTAATGTCGGCTGCCTGTGTAAGAGTCATCCCAATGTCATCCAAACCCTCGAGCAGAACACGTTTTCGGAAGGGGTCTATTTCAAATTTGAAATTTAGCCCAGTGGCATCCTTGATCGTTTGATTCTGCAAATCGGCCGTAATGCTGTAGCCCTCCCGGTCCTCCGCGCGCCGGAAGAGTTCATCAATCTGGGCCTCGGGAAGCGTGATAGGGAGAATGCCGTTCTTGAAGCAGTTGTTATAGAAAATATCGGCATAGCTGGGAGCGATGAGAACGCGAAATCCGTAGTCGGCGACGGCCCATGGGGCGTGCTCGCGGCTCGATCCGCAGCCGAAATTCGCCCGCCCCAGCATCACCGATGCGCCTTTATATCGCGGCCAATTCAGAATGAATTCGGGATTCGGTTTTTCCCCCGGCAGATACCGCCAGTCATAGAAAAGCGTACGCGCGAAACCCTGCTTGGTTTGGAGCTTGATGAATTGCTTCGGAACGATCTGGTCGGTATCCACGTTTACACGATCTAGGGGCATCACCAGGCCAGTATGTTTTGAAAAAGGCTGCATGTTTTCTCTCTCCGAATTTCCGCAGGCAATATTCGCCCTAATGTTTTATTCCGGCGCTTCGACGTTCCAGTCGCGTATGTCCACGAAATGTCCTTCGATGGCAGCCGCCGCAGCCATGATCGGGCTCACCAGATGAGTCCGGCTGTCTTTCCCCTGGCGGCCCTCGAAATTACGGTTCGATGTGCTTGCGGAACGCTCTCCGGGCGGCAGTACATCCGGATTCATCGCGATGCACATGCTGCATCCCGCATCGCGCCATTCAAATCCAGCGTTGGTGAAAATCTTATCGAGCCCTTCGGCCTCCGCCTTCACTTTGACGGTCATGGAGCCGGGTACCACCAGAGCGCCCTTGATATTCCTGGCCACATGTTTGCCGGCCACCACGCGCGCGGCGGCCCGAAGGTCATTCAAACGGGAATTGGTGCACGACCCGATAAAAACGCGGTCCACGGGAATATCAACGATGGAGGTTCCAGGTTTCAGATCCATATATTCCAGAGCGCGCGCGACTGCTTTTTGATCGTCGGGATCGCGAAAGGAAGCGGGATCGGGAACGCGGCCGTTCACACTGGTCACCATGCCCGGATTGGTTCCCCAGGTGACTTGCGGCGCAAGGTCCGAAGCATTGAGTTCCACGGTGGCGTCAAATTTTGCGCCCGGATCGCTGGTCAGCTCCTTCCATTGAACGACCGCTTCTTGAAATTCTTTTCCGCGCGGAACGTAGGGGCGGCCTTCCAGGTAGGCGAACGTTGTTTCGTCCGGAGCGATCATTCCCGCTCGAGCGCCGCCTTCGATGGACATATTGCAGACGGTCATGCGGCCGTCCATAGACAACGCGCGAATCGCTTCGCCCGAATACTCGATGACGTGGCTGGTGCCGCCGATGATGCCGATCTTTCCGATGATGGCTAGGATGATGTCTTTTGCGGAGACGCCCTTGGAGCGCTGGCCATTGACGACGATATGCATGGTCTTGGATTCGTACTGCGAGAGGCATTGCGTGGCCAGCACGTGCTCCACTTCGCTGGTGCCGATGCCGAAGGCCAGCGTCCCGAACGCTCCATGCGTGGACGTGTGGCTATCGCCGCACACCAGCGTCTGCCCGGGCTGCGTGATGCCGAGCTCAGGGCCGATTACATGCACGATGCCCTGATTCTTGCTGAACATGTTGAACAGGGTGATGCCATACTCGCGGCAATTGCGCTCCAGCGCGTCAAATTGCCCCGCGGCCTGCTCGTCCAGGATGGGCAATTGGCGGTCTTTGGTGGGAACGGAATGGTCCATGACGGCGAAGGCCAAATCGGGGCGGCGTACCGGCCGGCCCTTCGCTTTGAGTCCCGCGAAGGCCTGCGGGGAAGTCGCTTCGTGAACCAGATGGCGGTCAATGTAAATTAGCGAAGGTTCTCCCGGGGCCTCGCGGACCAGATGAGCTTCCCAAATTTTCCGGTACATGGTGCGTGGCGTCATTATGATGGCATCCTAAAATTCCGTGAGTCGGCAAGCGGGTGGTTCTTGGGCGCTTCCGAGTTTAGCAGCCGGAAAATAATCCGCAACCGGGGCTTGCCGCCTGCGTGGCCACGAACATGGCGTCAAACCCGTTGGCAAGCGCGCCCGGCAGCATGCCCATTTCACGACGATTCGAGGAGTAGATCAAATTTATAATTGTTGTGACTGCTATAAATGTAAATTATGAGGTGAGGAGACGCTTGCTTGCCGCAGGAATGCCACGACTCGGGGGAGTTAGCTGGCAGGAATGCCGGGCGCCGACTTTGGGTGGCGCGCAACCTGGAAATGGTATAATCAACGACAAATTTGGCCCTGAGGCTTGGCGAAGAGGAGTTGAACAATATGGGAACGCAGATTCGGGAAATTGCCGTCTGGGTGCGCAACCGCAAGGTCATGGCGACCCTGCTGATGACGGTAACGCTGGCCATCGGCATGTTGATCGGCACCGTAATTTCCGGGCATGTGGGGGCGTCGCATCCCGCTGCGGGCGTGGGTGGCACGCCGCTGGCGATTCCTGACCCGGTGCAGTTGTCAAGCGCCTTCGCCTCTATCGTGAGCAAAGTGCAGCCTGCCGTCGTAAACATTTCGACCACCCAAGTGATCGAAGGCGCCGGCAAGGGAAAGGGCCACGGCGCGCCTTCGCCCCATAATCGGGATGAGATGGGCCCCCAGGATGACCAGCAGCAACCTTTTCAGGATTTTTTTAATCGCTTCTTCGATTTTCCGGAGCAGGGACCGACGGCGGAGCGGAGCTTGGGCTCGGGAGTGATCGTGGATAAGAAGGGTTTTATTCTTACGAATAATCATGTGGTGGATCAGGCCACGAAGATTCAGGTCACGCTTAATGGCGAACAGACGCAATACACGGCTAAGGTTGTGGGTATTGATGAAGAAACCGATCTCGCTATTTTAAAAATTGATGTGGGCCATGATCTTCCCGCCGCGAAACTTGGAAACTCCGACGGCGTTCAGGTGGGAGACTGGGCGCTGGCTATCGGAAATCCATTTGGATTCCTGCAGGGCAGCGTAACCGCCGGAATTATCAGCGCCAAAGACCGCGGCAATGTGGGCCAACAATTTCAGCGTTTTCTACAGACCGATGCCGCCATCAACCCGGGAAATTCCGGAGGCCCGCTGGTGGATATGGCTGGGCAGGTGATCGGAATCAATACCGCGATCATTACGGGCGGCCACGGAAACGAAGGCGTGGGGTTTGCCCTACCCTCGAATACGGCCATTGGCGTTTACAACCAGATTATTTCCAACGGCAAAGTGACTCGCGGTTCCATCGGCGTGAGTTTCACGGAAGCGCAGGGCAGCAACCCGATCGTGCTCAAGGAATTGGGCGCTCCCTACGGGATCGTTCTGCAACGCGTTGAACCGGGCAGCCCGGCGGAGAAGGCCGGCTTACAGTCCGGCGATGTCGTTACCAGCGTGAACGGCAAGCCCGTTCATTCCGGCAACGACTTGGTGAACCCGATCGCGACAACGCCGATCGGCAGCAGCGTGAAAGTAACGTACGTGCGCGACAAGAAAGAGCACGACGCCACGCTGACCGTTGCGGATCGTACAAAAATCTTCCCGGATCGCACCGGAGCGGAAGCCAATAGTGACAATGGACCTACGCCCGCCGAGTTCGGACTGCGCATCGAGGATCTCGGAACGGATCGCGCAAAACGCGCCGGCTACGAGAATCTGAAGGGCGCACTGGTCACCGCCGTGGATCCCGCCAGCTTTGCCGAAGATATCGGCTTCGTGCGTGGCGACGTCATCGCCGAGGTGAACCACGCCACTGTCAATTCGGTTGCTGAGTATCGTCACGCCGTTTCCGGCCTCAAGCCAGGCCAGGATGTTCTGTTTAAGGTTCTGCGGCGAACAGGAAGCGAGCAATTTGACACCGTTTATTTGGCTGGCGCAGTTCCGGCGCCGGAACAATAAGCGTATTTCGGCGTAGGCGGGTTGAGTAGCGCCGGCGGCCCGCCGGCGCTACTGACATAACGCTCCGCTAGATATTGAAAAATTAGGATTGATGTAAAAATGCGAAAAAAAATCTGGCTATGTTTTCTCGGGGCCTTGCTGATGGCCTGCGCGGCCCTATCCGCGAATGCGGCCGTGCGCCCACCGGTCCCGCAGACCTCCGCGAAAAAGAAATCGGTATCGTCCAAATCGAAAAAAAAGAGGAGAGCGGTACGACCCAAAGGACAAACTGTCCCCACACCGGATCGTATTAAGGAGATTCAAGTCGCGCTGCAAAAAGACGGCTCTTACCAGGGCGAACCCACAGGCAAGTGGGACAACAACACGATCGAAGCCATAAAAAAGTATCAGGAAAAGAATGGTTTCAGTTCGACTGGCAAGATTGACGCTCTGTCGCTGAAAAAACTTGGCCTGGGTTCCGATACCGCGGGCAGAGGCGCTCCTACGCCGGCCTCCACGCCTTCGCCGAGTCCAACTTCCAAAACGTCTGAGTAATTATCTATCCCCCGTGGTTTGACGCGCCCATTCGCCTTTGCTACATTCACATCGGGCGCGGATTTTTTCCGTCATAATGCGATTTGCTCCATGAATCATCTGTTTTGTACGGCCTCGGAAGCCCCCAGGAGGCACCATGACCACCAGCGCCGTTTCCAGAACATATAGAAACTTCATCAACGGAGAATGGGCCGATGCCCGCCGCGGGCGGACGTTTGAGAATCGCAACCCTGCAAATTCAGACGGATTAGTCGGTCTTTTTCCATCCTCAACGGAAGATGATGTGAACGATGCGGTGGACGCAGCCAAATCGGCCTATGTAAAATGGCGGCTGGTTCCGGCGCCGCGGCGCGCGGAAATTTTATATCGTGCCGCGGAAATTCTGGTGAAGCGCAAGGAAGATTTGGCCCGTGACATGACGCGCGAAATGGGCAAACCTCTGGCGGAAACGCGCGGCGACGTGCAGGAAGCCATTGACATGACGTATTACATGGCGGGAGAAGGGCGCCGGCTCTTCGGGCAGACTGTTCCGTCCGAGCTTCCCAATAAATTTGCGATGTCGGTACGCGATCCGCTGGGAGTGGTGGGCATGATTACGCCATGGAATTTTCCGATGGCGATTCCGTCCTGGAAAATCATGCCGGCGCTGGTTTGCGGGAATACAGTGGTGATCAAACCAGCGGAGGACACGCCTCTATCCACGTACAATTTGGTGCAAATCTTGACGGAAGCTGGTTTGCCCGCCGGAGTGGTGAATATTGTGAATGGAATGGGGCCTGACGCCGGAGCGCCTCTGGTGACTCATCGGGACGTGGCTGCAGTGAGTTTTACAGGGTCCACGGAGACCGGCCGCTTGGTGAATCAAGCTTGTGCGCCGTCGTTCAAGCCCTGCCACCTGGAAATGGGCGGCAAGAACATTATCATCGTGATGGATGATGCAAATCTGGAATTGGCGGTGGAAGGCGCGGTCTGGGGCGGCTTTGGGACCAGCGGGCAGCGCTGCACAGCCGCGAGCCGCATGGCCGTGCACACCAAGGTGCACAAGGAATTTCTCGATCGTTTCGCGGCGCGTGTGAAGTCGCTCAAGATGGGAGACGGCCTGGATCCGGAGACCGAAGTTGGACCGGTGATCAATGAAACGCAGCTTGCGACGGTGATGAAATACGTGGAGATCGGCAAGGACGAGGGCGCGAAACTTGTTGCCGGAGGGCACCGGGCCGAAACCGGCGCATTGACGCGCGGATGGTTCCACGAGCCGACCATTTTTTCCGACGTGAATCCGCAAATGCGGATCGCGCAGGAGGAGATTTTCGGACCAGTGGTATCCGTGATTCCATTTTCCTCGTTCGAGGAAGCCATTCAGATTGCCAACCATGTGAAGTACGGGCTATCGGCGTCCATTTACACGCGCAATGTGAATCAGGCCTATCGCGCCATGCGCGATCTGGAAACGGGAATCGTCTATGTGAATGCGCCGACCATCGGGGCGGAGATTCAGTTGCCCTTCGGCGGAACAAAGGGAACCGGCAATGGACATCGCGAAGCCGGCACGGCAGCCATTGATTTCTATTCGCAATGGAAGACTCTGTATATAGATTATTCCGACCGCCTGCAGCGCGCGCAGATGGATGCCGGGGAGTAGGTTGAAGCGGGTTTCGGCGTCCAGAATGTTGGCACCACCCTTTACCGAACATCAAAACCAGCCTTCGCCTTGCGAGTACAGCTCCCGCGCATCTGGTTTGACGAGAACCACTTATCCGCATAAAATATTTTCAGAACTGTTAAGATGAATGAGTACCGAAGCATGAGCCATCCTGCCCCACATAACGAGCGCAACCGCCAAATTTTAGCCGCGATTGTTCGCGCCTATATTGAATCGGGGGAGCCTGTTTCTTCGCGCACGATATCGTCGCGGCACGTGGAATCGCTGAGCTCGGCGACGGTGCGAAACGTTATGGCCGACCTCGAAGATGGCGGCTTCTTGTATCAACCGCACACCTCGGCCGGGCGCGTTCCCACGGCTACGGCCTATCGCTTTTTCGCGCAGCAGGTTGCGGCGAAAGCTACATTGAGTGTGGAAGACGAGGAATGGATTCGCGGAGAATTTGCCGCGGCCACCACTCCCGAGGAAATTGCCGAACGCGCCGGGCATATTCTCGCGGAAGTTTCGCGGGGCCTGGGGATTGTGGTTTCTCCGCCCATCGCGAAGACGGTGTTGGAGCACGTGCGCTTCGTGCTGCTCCCGGACGGACGGGTCGTGGTGGTTCTGGTATCCACCGGCGGAAACACGCGCGATAAAATTATTCGTCCCGAGCGTGTATTCACGCAGCCTGATCTGGACCGCACGGCGGATTATTTGAATCGGCATTACGTGGGGAAGACGCTGGAAGCCATACGCGCGGATTTGCTCACGCGGCTCGCCAAAGAGCAGCAACGCTATGACCTCCTGGCTGCAGATGCCCTGGCACTGTGCGACCCTGGAATGCTGGAGCAGGGTTCTACGCAACGCGTCTACATTGAGGGAACCGCGCAAATGGCCACGGCGCATGAATTTACCGACCAGGCGCAATTGCGCGAAGTGCTGGTGGCGATCGAGGAAAAACACAAGTTGATCGCTCTTCTGGCCGGATGTATTGATACGCCCGACCCGGTGCACGTGCAGATTGGCGTGAAGGGAATTGACCCGGCGGGCGAACACTTGGCTTTGATCAGCGCGGCGTACACCTACCAGGATCAGTCGCTGGGCACGGTGGGAGTGCTCGGGCCGATGCGCATGCACTACGAGCGGGCGATTACGGCCGTGGCATTTGTCGCGCGCGCCTTCAGCGAAACATTGGATCGGAGTTAACTGTTTTGGCGGAACCTAAGCGCGAGGGAGAAAGAATGTTTCCGGTCGAGGATGGGCGCGAGGAAAGCGGCGCGCGCAGCGAGGCTGCGGGGGAAGCTGTATTCGCCGATCCGCCGGCGGGAAGCGACGCGGGAAACGCATCCGAATTGAACCAACTGCGCGCCGAAAAAGAAGAATTGCTTCTGACGCTTGTCCGCCGCCAAGCCGATTTCGAAAATTACAAGAAGAGAACGGAACGTGACCGCCAGGAAGAGGGCCGCCGCGGCGTGGAACGAATGATTCTGGATCTGATTCCGGTGCTTGACGGATTCGACCGCGCGCTGCAAGGGCACGACGATCCATCGTATGAGGAATATCGCAAGGGCGTGATCCTGATCCGCAAGCAATTGTGGGACGCGCTCACGCGCCACGGATTGCAGCGCGTGGATGCCGCCGGAAAAATGTTCGATCCGCACGTGCATCAGGCGATTGATCGAGTGGAATCAACGGAATATCCAGATGGATTCATCGTGGAAGTGTTTCAGGACGGGTACCAGTTTCATGGGCGCGTTTTGCGCCCTGCAATCGTGCGCGTTGCCGTTCATCCGGACTCCGGTTCGGATTCCGCCACAGAGGGAAATTAAAGCCATTCGGCCTGCAGAACGATGAGCCAAAAACGCGACTGCTACGAAATTCTAAGTATTGAACGCGCCGCTACCGCCGATGAGGTTAAGTCCGCCTACCGCAAAGCGGCGATGAAGTGGCATCCCGACCGCAATCCAGCCAAAAAACAGGAGGCGGAAGAAAAATTCCGCGAGGCCACGGAAGCGTATTCGATTCTTTCCGACGCCCAAAAGCGCGCCGCCTACGACCGCTATGGCTATCAAGGGCTGTCGCGCGGCGGATTCGACGGCGGAGTAAATTCGACCATCTTCGACGAGTTTCAAGATATCTTCGGAGATTTCTTCGGCTTCGAAGATATTTTTGGAGGGCGCCGGGCGAGGAATCGCTCGACGCGCGGTGCCGATCTGCGCTACGACATGAAATTGAGTTTCGAAGAGGGCGCCAACGGAGTTAACACAAAGATCCGGCTGCCAAAACTGGAATTCTGCTCCGCTTGTAATGGCACGGGAGCAAAAGCCGGCACCGGAGTGGTTGCCTGCGTGACCTGCGGAGGCCGCGGTCAGGTCCATTACCAACAGGGATTTTTCTCCATCTCGCGCACTTGCCCGGATTGCCGCGGCGCTGGGCAAATCGTGCGCGAGGCCTGTCCCGATTGTCGTGGACAAGGGCGCGTGGAGCGCAGCAAAACGATTGACTTGCGAATTCCTCCCGGTGTTGATTCCAATACGCGCCTGCGCGTTCCGGGCGAAGGCGAACCCGGCGAGAACGGCGGGCCTTCCGGTGATTTGTACGTGGTGCTGGAAGTCAAATCGCATCCCTATTTCGAACGACGCGACGCGGACCTGTACTGCACCGTGCCGGTTTCCATCGTGCAAGCGGCCCTGGGAACGGAAATTCGAGTGCAAGGATTGAACGGGGAAGAAGTCGTCAAAATTGCGGAAGGCACGCAGACCGGAGAAATAGTCCGCTTAAAAGGAAAAGGATTGCCTGATCCGCACGGCGGAGGCAAGGGCGATCTGTACATCAATCTTCACGTGGTGGTCCCCACGAAGCTGACGCGCGAACAACGAAAATTATTTGAGCAGCTGGGCACCACACTTCCGGTGGAAAATCGCCCCGCGCAGCGCGATTCCTCGCTGTTTGAAAAAGTAAAAGATATTTTCGGGTAAATTACGCGCCCGGAATCGTTTTTTGTAGCACAGGCTTCAGCCTGTGGGTTTAAGTTCCACACGTGCTGAATCCAAACCCACAGGCTGAAGCCTGTGCTACTGGACCCCTCAACGAACTCCCAGCGCTTTCATGAAAACATCGCGAAATCTCAAGGAATCGGCGTCTATCGCCACTTGCACACTGGATCGGCGCTTCTTAACCTCAATTGTGCGGCCTGATTCTTCCGGTTTGTCGCTGATTTCGATGGCCATGGGGCGAAATGTAGCCACCGCCGGGTTCGCAAACGCTGCCGCGGCCAGCGGATCCCAGGCAAAATAAAATCCTTGATGAATGGACTCACGGTTCGTCACCAGCACCTGGGCCACAAAATGGGCGAGCGGCGTGGAGCCGTGCGACTGAAATTGCTCGAAGAGCGCCATGTCAATCGGCACGCGCTGCGTGGCGTCCAGCGGCACCAGGCGAATCGGCGCGCCCGACGCGAATATCAGTTTCGCGGCAGCGGGATCTACAAACATGTTCCACTCGGCCGATGTGTTTTCGGTCTTGAAAGCGCCGCCATCGCCTAGATTTCCCGATACACTGATTGCGCCGCCCATAATTACTAGCTGACGCATGCTGCGAACGGCCCGCGGATTTCGCGAAATCGCCGCCGCAAGGTTCGTCAACGGGCCAAGAGCAAGAACTTGCACGGGGTGCGCAGCATCCGGGAGGCGCTTGGAGAGATATTCGTCAGCGATCATGGATTCCGTATTGCGATGCGCCTCGGGAAGGGTGACCCCAGGCAGCTCGTCTGCGGCGTCGCGCATTGGCGCGGGGAATTGCGCGTCTCCGGAAAGAGGAGTATCCCTGCCGAGAAAAACCGGCACGTCCCTGCGTCCGGCGAGTTCCAGCAACCGCAGAACATTCCGCCCACTGGCCTGCACGTGTCCCTCTCCATTTACGATTGTGATTGCCTCGACGCGGATGTCCGGGCGCGAGAGAAGAAAAGCGATGGCCATCAGATCGTCGCTGCCGCCGTCGGTGTCAACGAGGATGGTTCGCTGCGGTCTGCTTTGGGCCGGCAGAATTTGCGCGGACGCTCCGGAGAGAATTGCCAGGAAAATTATATAAAAAGGAAATACGCACAATTGGGAGGCGGAGCAGGGGCGCAATTGCATCCGCTTGATATAACATAAGTGTCCATGCGGCGGCGATTCTTTGTAGAACAATTTCACGGCGGTACCGCGATTCTGAGGGGGGACGCAGCCAATCATTTGGGGCGCGTGCTTCGCGCGGAGCCCGGCGAATTATTTGAACTGAGCGACGGCGAATCCCTATGGCTGGCGCGGACGGAAACGGTGGGCCGCGAGGAGATTCATTTTTCTCTGATGGAACAACTGCCGGCTCGCGCCGCGCCTCTGCATATCACCTTGCTGCTGGCCATTGTGAAATTTGACCGCTTTGAATGGGCCATCGAAAAAGCCACGGAACTCGGGGTGGATGAAATTGTGCCGCTCATAGCCGACCGCAGCGAGCATGGACTGATTGCGGCGTCGGCGAAGCGGTCGCAGCGATGGGAGAGAATTCTTGCGGAGTCCGCGCAGCAGGCCCGGCGGTTGCGCATTCCGTTGTTGCGCGACGCCGTAAAACCGCGGGAAGCGTTTGGCGCCGCGGACGGGCACTTCCGTTTTCTGCTCTCTGAGCGTTCTGGAGCAAATCCTATGCGCGCGTTGTTGGAGCCCGCGGCTGCGGCCGTCCAGGGCGGCGGCGCAACGCGCGTCGCGATTGCGATTGGTCCCGAGGGCGGATGGACCGATGCCGACTTTTCCCTCGCGGCCGCGTCTGGTTTTTCGGAGGCCGCCCTCGGCGCAAATATTATGCGTACTGAGACGGCTGTGTGCGCGGCGCTGGCGGCGGTGCAATACGCGTTTGGCGTGTTCCGAGCGGACGACGATTCAACAATTTCGGAAATCGCGCCGCGGAAGGAAAATTCGTAAGTGCTACGGTAAAATCAGCGCCGTGGCTTGAGCCAGTGGCGCGACGCGAGAGGGCATGATATAAATGTCAAGAGCACTCGACGCAAGAACATGGAGCCGAATTCAGAAATAAGCAGTACTGTCGCGCCGGATGCGGCGCAGCCGCTGCGCCGCGAACTTCGGAGTTGGGGGCGCGATCTCGTCATTGCCTTAAGCCTCGCCGTGGTCATCATCATTTTTTTCTATCAGCCCGTGAAGGTCGAAGGCACCAGCATGACTCCGCTGATTTCCGATCAGGAGCGCATCTTCATCAACAAGTTTGTTTACCGGTTCGAACCAATTCATCGCGGCGATGTGGTCGTTTTCTGGTATCCTCTCGACCGAACAAAATCGTTCATCAAGCGCGTGGTGGGATTGCCGGACGATACGGTGGAGATTCGCGAAGGGCAGGTGTACGTCAACGGCAAAATGCTCCTCGAACCTTATATTCGAGCGGAGTCGGAGGATCTTGGCGCATTTTCCGCTACGCGAATTCCTCCGGGAGAATATTTCGTGATGGGGGATCACCGCAATAGCTCGAATGATTCACGAATATTCGGGCCCGTGCCGCGCAATTTTATTTACGGCAAAGCGGTATTCGCATATTGGCCGGTGGAGCACTTTGGCTCGATCCCGGTTTTTGCCGAATCGGTAAAATAGCATCCGGCTCCCTTGGAGCCTGCACAGAAAGAGGGTCCACTGACAGAAACTGCGGCACGCACCGGAATTTTGGTACTCGAAGATGGCAAGGTTTTCAATGGACGGGCCGCGGGAGCGATCACGCGGCGCGGCGGGGAAGTCGTTTTCAATACCAGCCTCACGGGATATCAGGAAGTCTTCACCGACCCCAGCTACGCGGGACAAATTGTCTGCCTGACATATCCTCACATTGGAAATGTGGGGACGAATCTCGATGACGAGGAATCGCCAAAACCGCACATCGAATCTCTCGTGGTGCGCGAATTTTCCGCAATCTCTTCCAATTGGCGTTCCAGTGAAACCACTCAGGCTTATCTGACGCGGCATAATATTCCGGTCCTGTGGGATGTGGATACGCGGTCCCTGGTACGGCACATACGCCAGGTGGGCGCGCTGCGCGGAGTTTTGGCGACCGACGGGACTTCGCCCGAAGCTCTGATCGCGGAAGCGCGTGCGCTGCCGACGATGGCCGGCCAGGAACTGGCCAGCCGCGTGACAACAAAAAAGCAACATAGCTGGGACAAGGGCTCGATCGAACTTACGGCGCCTGCCGGGCAGGGTTCCGTGGCCCACGCGCCATCGAGCGGCGACGCGCACAAATTTCGCGTGATCGCTTACGATTTTGGCATCAAGCAAAATATTCTGCGCATTCTGGTGGATCACCATTGCGAAGTCCTAGTGGTGCCGGCGAAGACCACGGCGGAAGACGCACTGGCGCTGAAACCCGACGGCGTATTTTTGTCCAATGGTCCCGGAGATCCGGAACCCGCGACGTACGCCATCGAAACGATTCGCAATATGCTGGGGCGCGTCCCAGTTTTTGGTATTTGCCTGGGACATCAGTTGTGCGGACTGGCGCTTGGCGGAAAAACATTTAAATTGCCGTTTGGGCATCACGGATCGAATCATCCGGTAAAAAATCTCATGACCCAGCAGGTGGAAATCACCGCTCAGAATCACGGGTTCTGCGTGGACCCGGATTCGCTGCCGGCCAGTGATGTGGAAGTCACGCACCTGAATTTGAATGACCATACCAACGAAGGCCTGCGACACCGCAGCCTGCCGCTTTTTTCCGTGCAGTATCACCCCGAGGCTTCGCCCGGACCGCACGATTCACAGTATTTGTTCCGCCAGTTTACCGAGACCATGAAACAGTGGAAATCATCCGGCACTTCGCGGCGCGGACAGACGAGGGCTCAGTAACTTCATGCCGAAGCGCACAGACCTGAAAAAAATATTAATCATCGGCTCGGGACCCATTGTCATCGGGCAGGCCTGTGAGTTCGACTATTCGGGCACGCAAGCGTGCAAGGCCCTCCGTCATGCAGGCTACGAAGTCGTCCTCGTGAATTCCAATCCCGCGACCATCATGACCGACCCGGAAATCGCCGACCGCACCTACATCGAGCCTTTGACCAGGGATTATCTGGAAAAAATTATAGAAACGGAACGTCCGCAGGCCTTACTGCCCACCGTGGGCGGCCAGACGGCCTTGAATCTGGCGCTGGAATTGGCGGAAGGCGGGACCCTCGATAAATACGGCGTCGAACTGATCGGCGCGTCCATGCGCGCGATCAAGGTTGCTGAAGATCGCCTGCTGTTTAAGGACGCGATTCACAAAATCGGCCTCGACGTGCCGCAGTCGGCACTGGTCAATAATGTGCAGGATGCCCTCAAGCTTGCCGACCAGCTTGGCTACCCGGTGGTTATCCGGCCTTCGTTCACCATGGGCGGCACCGGCGGATCCATCGCCTACAATCGCGAGGAATTTTCGGAATCCCTTGCGGTGGCCCTCGATGCCAGCCCCGTGCACGAAGCGCTGATCGAGGAATCGGTCATCGGCTGGAAGGAATTTGAACTCGAGGTAATGCGCGATTTTCGCGACAACTTCGTGGTGATCTGCTCGATTGAAAATTTCGACCCCATGGGCGTGCACACCGGCGATTCCATCACAGTGGCTCCCGCGCAAACGCTTACTGACAAGGAATATCAGCGCATGCGCGACGCTGCCGCCTCGATTATCCGCGAGGTTGGCGTGGAAACCGGCGGTTCCAACATTCAGTTTGCGATTGATCCGGCAACGGGCCGAATGATCGTGATCGAAATGAATCCGCGCGTGTCGCGCAGTTCGGCGCTGGCGTCCAAGGCCACGGGTTTCCCGATTGCCAAAATTGCCGCGCTTCTGGCCGTGGGCATGACGCTGGACGAGATTCCCAACGACATTACGAAGAAAACGCCGTCGTGCTTCGAGCCGACGATTGATTACGTGGTCGCAAAAATTCCGAAGTGGCAATTTGAGAAATTTCCCGGCGCGGATTCTACACTGGGCACGCAAATGAAATCGGTCGGCGAAGTGATGGCCATCGGCCGCACGTTCAAAGAAGCATTGCAGAAGGGCATACGCTCGCTCGAGCCGAGTTCTCCGTGGCGCGCGCCGGCCGATACTCCGGTATCCCTGTTGCGTGAAAAGATCGCCACGCCACGGCCGGACCGCATTCATTGGCTGTTTGTCGCGCTAGAGCGCGGTCTATCGTCCAAGGAAGTCATCAAGCTGACGAAAATTGATCCGTGGTTCATTCAGCAGTTGCAGGAAATTGTGGCGGTGAATAAACGCCTCGCATCCTGCACCCTGGAAAACGTGCCGGACGATTTGCTTCGCGAAGCCAAGCGCATTGGCACGGGTGACGAGCAATTGGCGCAAATCTGGAAGACGACGTCGGCGGCCATTCGGCATCGCCGCGCGAAAGCGCACATCGCTCCCGTTTTCAAACGCGTGGATACGTGCGCGGCGGAATTTGAATCCTTCACGCCGTACATGTATTCCACGTACGAAGAGGAAGACGAATCGGAACCAACCAGCCGCCAGAAAATTGCGATCCTTGGCAGCGGGCCGAATCGCATCGGGCAGGGCATTGAATTCGATTATTGCTGCTGCCACGCGTCGTTTGCTTTGCGCGAAGATGGTTACGAAACGATCATGATCAATTGCAATCCGGAGACGGTGTCTACCGATTACGACACTTCGGATCGCCTCTACTTTGAGCCGCTCACGCTCGAAGATGTCTTGTCTGTTGTGGATCGCGAAAAGCCGCAGGGTGTGATCGTGCAATTCGGCGGGCAGACTCCGCTGAACCTGGCGCTGGAGCTGAAACGAAACGGCGTGCCCATCATTGGCACCGCTCCGGAGTCCATTGATCTGGCGGAAGATCGCCGCCGGTTTGGCCGTCTGCTGGACGATTTGAAAATTCCGCAGCCAAAGAACGGCACGGCGCTCGTGCCCGAGGAAGCGGCACGCGTCGCCAGCGAAATAGGTTTTCCCGTGCTCGTGCGCCCCAGTTATGTGTTGGGCGGACGCGCGATGGTGATTGCCTACGATTTGAACACGGTGCAGGAATATGTAGCGCAGGCGGCATTGATGGGCCCCGCGCGTCCGGTGTTGATTGACCAGTTCCTCGAGGATGCCACCGAAGTGGATGTGGACGCGCTTGCCGACGGCGAGGATGTGGTGATTGGCGGAGTGATGGAGCACATCGAAGAAGCGGGCGTGCACTCGGGAGATTCCTCCTGCGTGCTGCCTCCGGTACGGTTGTCCCCTTCGGTGCTGGCGCGCATCCGCGATTACACCAATCGCCTGGCAAAAGCGTTGCAAGTGGTGGGCCTGATGAACGTGCAGTACGCGATTCAGCGGGATACCGTGTATGTGCTGGAAGTGAATCCGCGCGCCTCGCGCACGATTCCTTTTGTGAGCAAGGCTACGGGCGTTCCCCTGGCAAAAGTTGCGGCCCGGCTGATGGCCGGAAAAAAACTCCGCGAAATGAATCTTCCGGTGGTGATTACCGGTGGCGTGGCCGAAATCGCCGTGCGCGATTACTACTCCGTGAAATCTCCCGTGTTCCCCTTTAATAAATTCCGAGGCGTAGATACGATTCTGGGGCCGGAAATGCGCTCCACCGGAGAAGTGATGGGCGTATCGAAGAGTTACGGGCAGGCGTTTGCCAAGGCGCAGCTTGCGGCCGGGCAGCGGCTGCCGCGCAAAGGTTCGATTTTCATAAGCGTTGGCGATCACGACAAGCGGCAGGTTGCGCCACTGGCAAAAGAATTGCACGCTCTCGGATTCCGGTTGGTCGCGACGCGCGGCACGGCCGCGGCTCTCGATGCCGCCGGGGTTCCCGCCGAATCGGTCTACAAGGTAAACGAAGGACGTCCCAACATCGTGGACCTGGTGAAGACGGGCAAAATAGATATGGTCATCAACACGCCGCTCGGCCGTGAATCTTTCTACGACGAGAAATCCATCCGGCGGGCCGCGATTCGTTACAACATTCCGTGCATCACGACTCTTTCGGCGGCCAACGCGGCGGCGGAAGGAATTCGCGCGCTGATCGAGCAGCCTCTTGAAGTTTCGCCACTGCAATCGCTGCACGCGAAAAAATCAGCGGCACAGCAATTGCCTTCGGCGGATTAGAAATGCTGTTGGTGGCACAGGCTTCAGCCTGTGCGCGATGAGAATGCAAGTAAAACAAAACCGCACAGGCTGAAGCCTGTGCCACCAGTGGGGTCTCGCACTTGCCTCTTGAGCGACCGCGGCCGGAATCATAATTTCCTTTCACATCATCCAATGTCTGTCGGTGTTCAACTGGAACCCGTATTTTTCAAATTCGGCAAGTGCTCGTTGCCGGAATTCTACGCGGACGGTATGATGGAGCTTCCCATGGAGTGTCACTGTATCCCTGCAGGCGAAATGCCCGGCGCGACACTCCTGTACACCACATTTCTCAATGATTTCGCGCGCGTTTCGCAGTTTTATACTCATTCTCCCAATCGGAAGGGTATCGAGCAAGCCGCCGCGCAGGTGCGCGTCGGAGACGCGGTTCGGCGCACCGTCGTCGAAGTCCTGCGCGAGCAAAACCGCGCTTTCGGCGGCGACGATGCCACTGTGCGCAATCTGAACCGCATGCGTGACGGCGCGGTTGCCGTGGTTACCGGGCAACAAGTCGGATTATTCGGCGGACCCGCGTACAGCGTTTACAAAGCGCTCACTGCGATTCACGTGGCTCGGGAATTGACGGAGCAGGGAACGAATGCTGTCCCGATTTTCTGGCTGGCCACCGAAGACCATGACCTTGCCGAAGTGAACCATACTTTCTTCTCGAAACGCGGCGCTGTGGAGCGTTTCGATCTCTCAACAGATGGGATTGCTGACCGCCGCGTCGGAGAAATCCAACTTGGCGAAGCCATTCGAGAAATTTTCTCCCGTGCGGCGGGAATGCTCGATGGACCTTCGCTGGAAGAAGTGCAGCGCTGGCTAGCCGAAAGCTACTCGCCCGAGGAAACGTTTGGCACATCGTTTGCGAAACTCATGACGCGGATTTTTGCGGGGCGTGGATTGATTTTTCTTGATCCGCTTTCGCCCGAGCTGCATCGCCTCTCCGCACCCACCATGATCCGCGCGGTCCGCGAACACAAAGCGCTGGCGCAGGAATTGGTTGCACGTTCGGCTGCCCTCGAAAAGGCTGGGTTTCACGCGCAAGTGAAAGTAGCCGAGCAGAGCACGCTGATGTTTCGGATCGTCGGCGGGCAACGCCTCGCCCTTCGCCCGACAAACGGTGGATTTGTGGCGGGGACTAAGCAGGAATCTGCGGAAGAAACGCTGCGGGCCATGGAACTTCATCCGGAAGAGTTCAGCCCCAGCGCGCTGCTGCGTCCCGTCGTTCAAGATACGCTGCTGCCCACGGTCGCCTACATCGGGGGTGCCGCGGAAGTCGCTTATCAAGCGCAGACCTCGGTGGTGTACCAAAAATTGCTCGGCAGGTCCCCTGCGATTTTGCCGCGCGCCGGATTCACGCTGGTCCCCGCGCAGGTCTCCAATCTGCTGAGGAAATATAGTTTGGAAATTCAAGACGTCTTTGGAGGCCGCCACCGGCTGCGCGCGAAAATGGAATCGGAAGCGCTGCCGCAAGCCTTGACTTCTCGTTTTGATGATGGCGAAAAAGCGATCAAGGACCTTATGGACGGCATGCGCGAGCCGCTCTCGAAGCTGGACCAGACGTTGCTGGGGGCGCTGGACACGGCGTCCGAAAAAATGCTGTATCAATTTAGCGGGCTGCGCAGCAAGGCCGGACGTGCCGAGGGATTTCGCACCGGCGTCCTCAATACGCATGAAAATGAAATCGCCTGCGCGTTGCTGCCGAATAATTCATTGCAGGAGCGGTCGCTCAGTCTGCTGCCTTTTTTAGCGGCTGAAGGCAGGGAACTCCTCGATCTTCTTGGAAGCTGCATCAAGATCGGAACCGGCGAGCACTGCATCGTCCCCTTGGGTTCTTGGTCTAAATAGGGGGTGGTAGGGCCGGCGCCCCGCCGGCCTATTTTCGATTCGCTTCAACAAACTGCCGGCGCTACGCTCCTCAGGTTAGGTAATCTTCACCCGCGGAAATCCAGAGCAATTGTTCCGCTGATCCGTCGTGGTACTATTCCCTGCAGTTGGATGAATCAGACTATGGCCGGAGGATGGTTGGATGAAGCTCACGCCTGGAAAGCGCAAGGGCATGGAAGCGGTTTCGGATGCGCGCGGAATCATCGGCGCGGCCGCGATGGATCAGCGCGGATCGCTGATGAGCGCCATTGCCAAGGATAAAGGCATTGACAAAAAAGCAGTGACCAAGGAAATGATGGCTGAATTCAAGGAAGCCGTGGTGCGCGTCCTGACGCCGCACGCGAGCGCCATCTTGCTGGATCCTGAATACGGGCTCTCTGCCGCGAAACAGCGCGCAAAAAATGCCGGCCTTTTGCTGGCCTATGAAAATTCTGGTTACGACAACACGCGCCCCGGACGCCTCCCCGATTTGCTCGACCACTATTCCGTGCGCCGCCTGGTCGCCGATGGCGCAGACTGCATCAAAATTTTGCTTTATTACACACCGTTTGACTCCGCCGAAATTAATGACACCAAGCACGCCTGGGTCGAGCGCATCGGCGCGGAATGCGTGGCCGCCGATGTTCCATTCTTTCTGGAATTTGTGGGCTATCAGGATGGCATGGACGAAAAAAGTTTAGAATTTGCGAAGAAGAAGCCTGACGTTGTCACCGGAAGTATGGAAGAGTTCAGCAAACCGCAATATGCCGTGGACGTTCTGAAAGTGGAAGTCCCGGTGACGATGGCGTTCGTGAAGGGCACCAGTTCCTGCAAGGGCGAGGCCGCATACACACGCGACGAAGCCAAGGAACATTTCCGCCGGGCCGCGGCGGCTGCCAAAAAACCGTTCATCTATCTTTCCGCCGGAGTGAGCAACGACACATTCACCGAAACGCTGGACCTCGCTTCCGAAACCGGAGTCAATTTTTCAGGCGTCTTGTGCGGACGCGCGACTTGGAAAGACGCCATTCCGGTTTACGGCAAACATGGCGCGAAGGCTCTGGAAGACTGGCTGAGCGATCAGGGTGTGAAAAATATCAAGAATGTAAACGGCCGGCTGACCGCGGCGAAGCCGTGGTTTTCGTTTTACGGAGTGGCGTCGGCCTCGGCGCTCGGTTAAAAATTCAAATTTGCACGAACGCGAGCTCCCCTCGGGGCCCGCGGGAAAAATCAGGATGAACGCCGGCATCTACGTTCAAGTTCCGTTCTGCCAAACCAAATGCACTTATTGCAACTTCCATACGGGTGTGTTCTCACAGGATTTGTATGCGCCGTATGTGGACGCTGTGGTTCGCGAAATCGCGGAATATCCGCGCCTGCTCAGCGAGCATGGAATTTCCGGAATTCCGGATGTTGTTGTGGACACCGTGTACGTGGGGGGCGGAACCCCGAGCCTGCTCGATCCGAATAGCCTTCGCGCCATTCTTGACGCTGTTCGCGCCGCATTCGATTGCAAATTGGAAGAGGTGACGCTGGAGGCCGATCCGGAAACCATCACTCCTGAAAAAGCCGCCGCTTGGCGCGCGTCTGGATTCGACCGCATCAGCATGGGCGTGCAATCCTTCCATGATAATGAACTAAAAGCCGCGGGCCGCATGCATCGCCGGGAAGATGTTTTCCGCGCGACCCGCACGCTTCGCGAAGCCGACTTTCAAAATATCAGTGCCGATCTGATTGCGGGATTGCCGCATCAAACCGACGAAAGCTGGAACGATTCCGTCACGGAAATGCTCGCACTACACCCGGAGCACATTTCCATTTACCTAATGGAAATTGACGAGGGCAGCCGCCTGGGGCTCGAAGTATTGAATGGTGGCAAGAAATATTCCGCTGCCGCGCTGCCCAGCGACGACGCCATGGCGGGATTCTATGAGCGTGCCTGCGCACGCCTGGCCACCGCCGGGTATTGCCACTATGAAATCTCAAACTGGGGGCTCACGGGCTTCGAGTCGCGCCACAATCTTAAATATTGGCGGAGGGAACCGTACTTCGGATTTGGCGCGGGCGCGCATTCCTTCAACGGAATGCAGCGCTGGGCCAATGCGCATGACCCCGCTGCATACGCAGCCTCTGTCGGACAGGGACGTTTTCCCGTGGAGCAGGTGGAAAAAGTCTCGCGCGATCAGGCTCTCGAAGAAGAATTGTTTCTGGGTCTCAGGCAATTGGCAGGCATCAATTTGGCCGAAATTGAGGCCAAGTATGGAACCAATTTGGGCTCACGCATTGAGGAAATGCGCGCGCAGGGCCTGCTCGAATGGCATGGCCCGCGGCTGCGGCTGGCAGCGGACCGCCTAACGGTTTCAAATGAAGTGTTCGTTAACCTGCTCGAATGAGGGGAGGTTGGAGAATATGTCCGTAATTAAATATCGTGTTGGAATGCATAGGCTGTGCATTTGTGCAGGATTCCTTGCCGCGGCAGCGCTGTTTATTCCGGCCATTCACGCACAGGCCCCACCGGCCGCTTCGCAAAAAACCGCAACCCCAGCCCCCACGGTCGCGGAGGCAGAACATTTCATCACGCAGGCGGAAACGCGCCTCTTGGATCTGTGGATCAAGAGCGGACGCGCGTCCTGGGTCGGCGAAAATTTCATCACCGACGACACCGAAGCAATTGCCGCGGACTACGATCAGGCCGTAAAAGCCGCCACGGCCCAGCTTGCCAAGGAAGCGAAGCGATTCGAGAAACTTCCACTGCCGCCCGACGTGGCGCGCAAATTCAAATTATTAAAATTGTCGGTGGATATTCCAGCGCCGCGCGATCCTGCCGAGCAGGCCGAACTTTCCAAGATCGCTGTTTCACTGGATTCTGAATACGGCAAGGGAACCTGGTGCCCGGACGATAAAAAAGAAAACTGCAAGCAATTGCCGGACATCGAAAAAATTCTGGCGACGAGCCGCGACCCCAAGGAATTATTGGCCGCCTGGCAAGGCTGGCACGCCATCGCTCCTCCCATGCGCAAGCGCTATACGCGGCTGGTGGAATTGGGCAACAAAGGCGCGAAGGACATGGGCTTTGCCGACGTGGGGGCCATGTGGCGCTCGGAATACGATATGACGCCGGCTGAATTCGCCACGGAGCTTGACCGACTGTGGAATCAGGTCCGTCCACTCTATCTTTCATTGCATGCATACACCCGGTGGAAGCTGGCGGAAAAATACGGCAAGGACGTAGTCAGCGAAGATCAGCCGATTCCCGCGCACCTGCTCGGCAATATGTGGTCGCAGGAATGGAATAACATTTCGCCGCTGCTGGCGCCATCCAATCTGGAATCCGGCCCTGATGTTTCCGCGGCCTTGCGCGCAAGAAATGTGGATGCCCGAGGCATGGTTCATTACGCGGAGGGATTTTTTAAGTCGCTTGGATTTGAACCGCTGCCTTCGACATTCTGGGATCGCTCGCTCTTCACCAAACCGCGCGACCGCGATGTCGTTTGCCATGCCAGCGCCTGGAGCATTGATTTCAAGGACGACCTGCGCATCAAAGTTTGCATTGATCCCACCGCCGAGGATTTCACAACCGTTCATCATGAGCTGGGCCACAATTTCTATCAGCGCGCGTACGACACGCTCCCGCCGCTGTTTCAAAACGGCGCCAACGATGGTTTCCACGAGGCCATCGGTGACACCATCGCCCTTTCGGTCACGCCCGAATATTTGAAACAGATCGGACTGATTGATTCCATACCTCCGGCTTCCGCGGACATCGGAATTTTGCTCGACCGCGCGCTTGATAAAGTAGCGTTCCTGCCATTCGGCCTGCTGGTGGACCAGTGGCGCTGGAAAGTTTTTTCCGGAGAAATCAAGCCGGAGGATTACAACAAGTCCTGGTGGGAACTGCGCCGTAAATATCAGGGCATCGCACCGCCCATCGCGCGTAGCGAAGCCGATTTCGATCCCGGAGCAAAATATCACGTGGCCGCCAATGTGCCGTACGCGCGCTATTTCCTGGCCACGATTTTACAATTCCAATTTCATCGCGCCCTTTGCAAGGAAGCGGGCTACACCGGCCCGCTCAATCGCTGTTCGATTTATGGCAACAAGGCGGCAGGCGCGAAACTCGCAAAAATGCTGGCCATGGGGCAAAGCCGTCCGTGGCCCGATGCGCTGGAAGTCATGACCGGGCAGCGGCAGATGGACGCCACGGCCATGCTCGATTATTTTGCGCCGCTCAAAAAATGGCTCGATGAGCAAAATGCGGGCCACCACGTGGGCTGGAATTAGATTTTTCGTGGCACAGGCTTCAGCCTGTGGGGTTTAATTTTGGCGCGCACATGAATCTACCACGCACAGGCTGAAGCCTGCGCCACCAAGTGCTTGCTCGGAACCTCTGCCCACTTGTCCGAAAGAGCGTGCCCAACCCCTGTGGTATAAAGGAATTGAGTGCAATAGATTGCTCAGTTCCTCCGAGGCTCCGTGGATTTCTCCTTCACCGACGAACAGCAACAGCTTCGGCGCACCGTCCGCGAATTCGCTGAATCCGAAATCGCTCCCCACGTAATGGAATGGGATGAAGTTTCGCGCTTTCCTTCCGAATTGATCCCCAAACTCGCCGAGCTGGGCCTGCTCGGCGTGATTTTTCCGGAAGAATATGGCGGGGCCGGGATGGGTTACATCGAATACGCCAGCGTGATCGAGGAGTTGGCCCGCGTGGATGGTTCTATCGGCCTGATCGTTGCGGCGCACAATTCGCTTTGCACCAATCACATTTATAAATTTGGTAATGAAGAACAGCGCAAGAAATATGTGACGCCGCTGGCGCAAGGAAAAAAACTCGGTTGCTGGTCGCTGACCGAACCCGGAGCAGGTTCCGACGCAGGGGGAACACGGACGGTCGCCGTGCACCAAAGCAACGGCTGGATTCTAAATGGCGCAAAAACATTTATCACCAACGGCCACTACGCGGACGTCTGCGTGGCCATGGCCGTAACCAACAAATCCAAAGCCGCAAAGGGCATTTCCGCATTCATCGTGGAAAAGGGAAATCCCGGACTTCGCGCGGGCAAAAAAGAAAACAAGCTGGGCATGCGCGCCAGCGATACCTCCGAAGTCATTTTCACCGATTGCCTGGTCCCGGAAGCGAATCTGTTGGGCGCCGAAGGCCAGGGATTCGTAAATACACTGCAGGTGCTGGATGGCGGACGAATTTCGATTGCGGCGCTTGCTCTCGGCATGGCTCAGGGCGCGTATGAGGCTGCCGCAAAATACGCCAAACAGCGTAAACAATTCGGAAAAGCCATTAGCGAATTTCAAGCCATTCAATTCAAGCTCGCCGATATGGCCACGGAAATTGACGCGGCCCGCTGGCTGGTATACCGCGCGGCATGGCTGGCAGACCAGAAGAGCCCTCGCTTCACGAAGGAATCGAGCATGGCCAAGCTTTATGCCAGCGAAGTGGGCGTGCGCGTCGCAAATGAAGCGGTGCAGATTTTCGGCGGCTACGGATTTGTGAAGGATTATCCGGTCGAAAAATTTTACCGGGACTCCAAACTGTGCACCATCGGCGAAGGAACTAGCGAAATACAGCGCATGGTGATCGCGCGGCAGATTTTGGATGGCCGCTGAGTGTGCATCCACAAGTAGGACAGGCTTTAGCCTGTCGGGTTTAGATGCTCCCCCACGATGCTCTAAATCAGACAGGCTGAAACCTGTCCTACTCAACTCGCGGTTTCGTGTAGTGGCTACCGTTTAGGCGTGGTAAATTCGTCGCTTCGTTTCAGCGCGCTCAAGTTCATGATTACTTGTTGGCTTCCCTGAATCTTGCCTTGCTAACTATGTCCAAGGATGTCGAAATCTGGGCCGAGCAAATTCGCAAGGGAGACGTTCGCGCCGTTTCGCGCGCCATTTCGGCCGTCGAAGACCACGGCGCGCAATCCGAAGAACTGCTGCAGCGTCTTTTTTCCTATACAGGCCGCGCCTTTGTGATTGGAATTACCGGCGCGCCTGGCACAGGGAAGAGTACACTCGTGGATCGCCTTGCCGGTCATTACCGGAAGGCGGGAGAGCAGGTCGGGATCATTGCCGTTGATCCCACCAGCCCCTACACAGGCGGCGCAATCCTGGGCGACCGCATACGAATGCAGGGCCACGCGGGCGACGCGGGAATTTTTATCCGCTCGATGGCCACACGCGGATTTCTTGGCGGCCTTGCGCGTGCCACGGGTGAAGTTGCACTGGTTCTGGACGCTGCGGGCAAGCAGTTTATATTGGTGGAGACCGTGGGCGTCGGCCAGGATGAAGTGGACATCGTTCGCCTGGCGGATTGCACGGTGGTCTTGCTGGCGCCGGGTTTGGGCGACGATGTGCAAAACATGAAAGCCGGATTGATGGAGATTGCCGATATTTTTGTTTTGAACAAATCCGACCGCGAAGGGGCCGACCGCCTGGAAGCGGACCTCGATGCCATGCTCCATCTTGCACCGGAGCGCGACGGCCGGACGCCTAGAGTTGTTCGCACAGTGGCCACGGAAAATAAGGGCGTGGACGAATTGGCCGTGGCGATAAAAGATTACCGCGAGCATTTCGCAAGCCGCCTCGGACCCCAGGACAAGAAGATCGACCACTGGAAACGGCGACTTGCCGCGCTAGCCGAAGACTTATTTTTGCGGCGCGCAATTTCGGATGGCGCGGGAGAAGCTTTGCTTGCCGGGCTGGCGCGCGAAGTCGCCGGCCGGAAAAAGGACCCCTACGCGGCAGCGCGCGAATTGCTGGCGCATGCGGACGCGAAAAGGAAGAATGAATGAAACTGGGCGACCTGGAATTTTGGCTGATTACGGACGGCACCTTCCGCCTGGATGGCGGCGCCATGTTTGGCGTGATTCCGCGGCCCATGTGGGAACGTGTTGCGCCGCCCGACGAGCGCAACCGTATTCTCATGGCCATGAATTCCTTGCTGATTCACGCCGCCGGCAAATGGATATTAATCGAAACGGGCGCGGGCGATAAGTGGGACGTCAAGCGCACCGAAATTTATTCTTTCGACGCCGCGCCCAGATTGCTGGACAAGCTGGTGACGCACGGCGTGCCTCCCGAAAAAATAGATATCGTCATCAACACGCATCTTCATTTCGATCACTGTGGATGGAATACGCGCGTCGTGAACGGGGAAGCGATCCCCATTTTTCAAAATGCGCGCTACATCGTCCAGCGCGGCGAATTTGAACATGCCCAGGATCCCAGCGACCGCGATCGTGCCAGCTATTTTCCAGACAATTTCATGCCCATGCAAAAATCGGGGCAATGGACACTGCTGGAAGGCGACGCCGAGGTTGTCCCCGGCCTGGAATTGATTCGTGTTCCGGGACACAACCGCGACATGATGTGCGTCCGGCTGACCGGCGATGGCAAGACAGTTTTCTTTTTCGCGGATTTGGTGCCGACAGCGGCTCATGTCCCTTACCCCTGGATTATGGGCTATGATTTGTACCCGCTCACCACGCTTGAGAATAAACAGAAATGGATTCCGCAAGCGGCTCGCGAAGGATGGCTCGTAATTTTCGGTCATGAAGCGCGGACACCTTCCGGCTACCTGATCGAACGGCAGGGAAAATACATTCTCGAACCTGTTATGGTGGACGTCTAATTTTTCTTTTCCCTTAAGGATAATAATTTATGGCCAAGAAGAAACAATCAGCGAAAGTGCGCGACCCCCGCTCGGGTGTAGGCTCTACTTGGAGCCCACGGATAAAAGACGCGCCCACCATCGGCATCATTGGCGGCAGCGGCCTGTACGGAATGCCGGGGCTGGAGCAAACGCGCGAGGTGCGCGTCAAGACTCCGTTTGGCGATCCCAGCGACGCGCTCGTCGTTGGAACACTCGAAGGCAAGCGCGTCGCTTTCCTGGCGCGGCACGCGCGCGGGCATCGCTTTCTGCCTTCGGAAATAAATTATCGCGCCAATATTCATGCCATGAAGCAACTCGGCGTCGAACGAATTATTTCGGTGAGCGCCGTGGGTTCCTTGCAGGAGGATTTGAAGCCGCTGGATTTTCTAATCCCCGATCAATTTTATGACCGCACGCGCCACCGCAGTTCCACTTTTTTCGGAGGTGGAGTCGTTGCTCACGTGGGCTTTGACAAACCGGTCTGCGGGCAACTCGCCGGCGTTCTCGGAAACGCCTGCGACCAGGCCAAGGTGCGCGCGCACCGCGGCGGAACGTATATCTGCATGGAAGGGCCTCAGTTTTCCACATTGGCCGAGGCCAATGTGCACCGGCAGATGCGCTTCCAAGTAATCGGCATGACCAACGTGACCGAAGCCAAGCTGGCGCGCGAAGCGGAAGTTTGCTACGCCACCGTGGCCATGATTACCGACTACGATTGCTGGCATCCCGATCACGCATCGGTTACGCTGGAAGAAATAATTTCCAACCTGAACAAAAATGCGGAAAACGCGCAAAATGTGCTGCGCGAAGCCGTGCGGTCCATCCCGAAAGACCGCGCCTGCCGGTGCGGCTCGGCACTGGCTCACGCAATTATCACCGATCCCGCGGTGATTCCCGCCGCGGCTCGCAAGCGTTTGAATGTCATAGCAGGAAAATACATCAAGCCGGGAGCGCGCTGAACATGTCCTTACTCGTTGTTGGATCGGTGGCCTTTGACGCTGTGGAAACTCCGCACGGAAAGGTGGACCGCATGCTCGGCGGCGCCGCAACTTATTTTTCAATCGCCGCGAGTTTTTTTACCCGCGTCAATCTGGTGGGCATCGTGGGAAATGATTTCACTGAAAAAGACGCGGCGATTTTTAAAGGGCGAAAAGTGGACACCTTGGGACTGGAACGCTCAGACGGAAAAACGTTTTTCTGGGCGGGGAAGTACAGCGAAAATATGAACGAACGCACCACACTGGCAACTGAATTGAACGTATTCGCGAATTTCAAGCCGCGCCTGCCGGGCCCCTATCAGTCGTCCACACACGTTTTTCTGGCGAATATTGACCCGACCCTGCAACACTCGGTGCTGCAGCAGGTGACCAAGCGGCCCAAGGTTGTCGCGCTGGACACCATGAACTACTGGATCGAACGAACGCCCAAGGAGCTGCGTGAAACACTGAAGCACACCGACATTCTGATGATCAACGATTCGGAAACGCGCCAGCTGTCGAACGAACATAATCTTCTTCGCGCCGCGCGTCACATTTTCACGTTGGGGCCGAAAGCTCTGGTGATCAAGCGCGGCGAGTACGGCGCCATGCTGGTTCACCAGAATCGCACGTTTCAGGTCCCCGCATTTCCACTGGAGAAAGTTCATGACCCGACCGGCGCGGGCGACACGTTTGCAGGCGGATTCATGGGCTATCTGGCCAGTGTCCCGCGCGTAGGCGACGCGGAATTGCGTCGCGCGATGGTTTATGGATCCGTGATGGGAAGTTTTGCGGTGGAAAAATTCGGACTCGATCGCTTGCGCACCTTGAAACGATCAGAAATTAGCGCCCGGGCCCGGCATTTTCGCAAAATGACCCAATTTTTGTTGTAGCCTTCACTGTTGAACATTCACTTAGTCGAGCGAGTGTTTGCAGGCAAGGCAACACCCAGCGCTTCAGCTTTCCGTTCCAGCCATAAGTGCGTTATATAATTCAACGCTGTAAGGTCTGCGTGGCAGCTGACGAATCTTTTTAGCAATAGTCGAAACCTTGTAGGGCACGGCTTCAGCCGTGCCAATGGATGCAGAAGCAATGCGGCTTTAGCCGCTGACCTGTTCCATATCGAGTTGCCACACAGACCCGCTAGCCCTCGACCATGCCCAAACCTCTCAAGCCGCTGGCGCTCGTTCCGGGAAGCACGATTGCCGTTGTCGCTCCGGCGAGCAGCGCCAAGGCCGAACGCATCCAGCGAGGTTGCGATAATTTGACTCAGCTCGACTATCGTGTTTTGCATTCCGAAACCGAACGCAAACCGGAAGGATATTATTCGGCTCCCTGGAAAGACCGGCTGGAGGAATTGCAACGCGCATTGGTGCGTCCCGACGTTCGAGGAGTATTTTGCACGCGCGGCGGATACGGCAGCACGGAATTGCTTGAACATTTGAAAACTGCCAAACTAAAACACCCTAAAATATTTTGCGGCTTCAGTGATCTGACATCTATCCACGTTTTCCTCTGGCAGAAGCTCCGCTGGGTCACGTTTTACGGACCTCTCGTGGCAGGAGGCTTTGACGCGGGGGCCCAGGCGACAGGCGGTTACGACCCGGACACTTTCATGTGCGCGATGACCGGAACTCATAGCGGCTGGTCCACGCCGCTTCGCGGAGAAACATTGACGCGAGGCACGGCCATGGGAACACTGCTCGGCGGGTGCATTACGCTGCTGGAAACCGCGATTGGCACTCCGTGGGATCTCGATATGCGCGGCAGTATTTTATTGCTCGAGGATAGAGGATTGAAACCCTACCAACTGGACCGCATGCTGCTCCACCTAAGACAGGCGGGGAAATTCAAAGGCGTGAAGGGAATCCTACTCGGCGAATTCCCGGAGTCGGAAACGCCCGAGGGAAGCACGATGACCGTTCGTGACGTTTGCAAGCGCGTTCTCGGCCCGTTGAATATTCCAATTGTGTATGGCGCTCCCGCCGGGCACACGCTGCGGCCCATGTTGACGTTGCCCCTGGGAGTTTCCGTGCGTCTGCATGCCACGGGCGAAGGACGATTGGATTTCCTGGAACCGGCGGTACGCGCATGAGCCGGCCTTTGCACTTTCATTTTTCAGGAATCGGCGGCGCAGCCATGGCTCCTCTGGCCGGAATGCTCGCCGAAAGAGGTCATCGAGTGACGGGCTCGGATGCAGGTGTGTATCCTCCGGCTTCGACGCTGCTCGAGGGTCTGGGAATTCGATGGACAAACGGATTTTCGGAATTGAACCTTGAGTCGGCGCCGGACATCGTGGTGCTGGGCAACGCGTTGTCGCGCGGAAATCCGGAAGTCGAATTCGTCCTGGACCGCAACATTCCGTACCGTTCGCTGCCGCAAATTCTTGAGGAATATTTTCTGCCGGGGCACGACTCGCTGGTGGTCACCGGCACACACGGAAAAACAACTACAACCTCGATGCTCTCCTGGATTCTTCATCAGGCTGGGCGCAAGCCGAATTTCCTGATTGGCGGCGTCGCGGAAAATTTCGGGCGCAGCTTCGGCCTGGGCGGCGGCAGCGAATTTGTGCTGGAGGGCGACGAGTACGACTCTGCGTTTTTTGATAAAGCCCCAAAGTTTTTGCATTACCATCCGCGCGAAGCGATCATCACTTCGCTTGAATTTGACCACGCCGATATTTACGCAGATCTCGCCGCCATCGAACTTCAATTCCGGCGCATGGTGAACCTGGTGCCGCGCGGCGGCCGCATCGTCGCCTGGGGCGAAAGCGAAACGGTTCGCGGAGTTGTGGCCAAAGCATTTTGCCCCGTCGAAACCTATGGCTTTACGCCGGGCGTGGACTGGCTGGCGGGCGACATGGAATATACCGAAGGCGAAACGCGCTTCCGCGTGTCCTATCGAGGAACGGAAGTAGTCAGAGCAAGGATGCTGCTTGCCGGACGGCACAACGTCTTGAATGCGGTTTCGGCGATCGCTATCGCGCACGCCCGCGGCGTTAGCGGAAAAGTAATCGAAGACGCGCTGGCGACCTTTCGCGGAGTTCTGCGGCGGCTGGAAGTGAAGGGCGAATCCTCGGGCGTTCTCATCGTGGATGATTTTGCACATCACCCCACGGCGATTCGTGTAACGATTGATGCGGCGCGGCATCGTTGGCCGGGAAGAAAGTTGTGGGCCGTATTCGAGCCGCGCTCCAACACCATGCGCCGTCGCGTATTTGAAGCTGACTTGGCTTCCGCGCTTTCTACAGCCGATGCCGCAATTCTCGGCGCGGTCAATCGCGCCAACTTGCTGGGAGACGAAGAACGATTGTCCCCCCACCGCGTACTGCAAACGATACGATCGGCAGGCAAACAGGCGGAAGGTTTTGAAACCGCCGCCGAGATCGCCGGATTTCTCGGTGCCGAGACGCGCCCAGGCGATCTGGTCCTGGTCATGTCCAACGGCAGCTTTGACGGGCTTTGCGGCAAACTCCTCGGAAAACTTCAGGAGCGTGGCGAGCCGGCAGGGAAGTTGAACGGATGATGGTTCGTGTCCGAAGTTTGTTGTCATTCGGCTTGCTTTTGGCGTTGTTTGAGGCGCGGCCTGCCTACGCAACCATTGATTACACTGTGTCGGTCGCGCATCCGGAGCGGCACATTTTCTCCGTCACCATGCGCGTTCCGAACGTGCGCAATTCACTGACCCTCCAAATGCCTGCCTGGAATGCTCTGTATCAAATTCGCGATTTTTCTTCGCACATCATGCAGGTGCAAGCGCGTGATGAAGAAAATCATGCGCTTCCCCTTGTAAAGCTCGACAAGCAAACTTGGCAAGTGACGGGCGACGGAACGGTCACCATCACATACCCGATTTATTGGGATGAGGCCGGACCTTTCGCTTCGCAACTGAATCCCGATCACGCGTTTCTTAATCTTGCGATGATCCTGCTCTACGTGCCGGACCGCCGCTCGGAAGATACGCGATTAAAATTCGATGGCGTGCCCGATTCCTGGCGAATTGCTGTCGAGCTTGATTCCGCGGCGATGTCCGCCGGCAACGCAACTGGCGCGTATACAGCGCCAAGCTACAACGCGCTCGTGGATGCTCCCGTGGAAATCGGCGCTTTCGATGAGTTCCGGATCGAGGCGGGTGGCCGGCCGATTCGTGTCGTCGTTCATGGTGATGCCGGCGACCATGCCAAACTTTCCGACATGCTCAAGCGCATCGTGGATTACCAGGTCTCGCTCATGGGCGGCGCGCCGTTTCGCGAATACTTGTTTGTTTTTCATGTTGGTCCAAATTTCGGTGGCGGAGGCATGGAGCATTCCTACAGCACCACGATCTCGGTGGACGTGCCCGCGCAACTACCAAGTTATTCGGCGCATGAATTTTTTCACGCCTGGAATGTGAAACGCATACGTCCCCAATCGCTGGAACCGGTGGAGTACACGAAAGAGATGTGGACGAAGTCGCTGTGGTTCGCCGAAGGCGTCACGAATACGTATGGTTCCTACACGCTGGTGCGGACCGGACTTTGGTCCGCGCAACAGTTTTACGGCAATCTCGCGTCGCAGATCAACGAACTCGAGTCGCGCCCCGCGCACCGCTGGCAAAGCGCCGAACAATCCAGTCTCGATGCGTGGTACGAAAAATACCCGCTGTACACGCGCCCCGAGGAAAGTATTTCGTACTACAACAAGGGACAACTATTGGGAGTCGCCCTCGATATCACGATCCGCGACCGGACCGGTAATCGCGCAAGCCTCGATGATATGTTGCGCACACTAAATACGGAATACGCGCAACAGGGGCGGTATTATGACGACAGCGAAGGACTTCGCGCCGTCGCTGAAAATGTAATCCGCAAAAACGCTCCCGACGCGGACGCCGATTTGAAAAGTTTTTTCGACCAATATGTTTCCGGCACCGCCGAAATTCCATTTTCGAGTATTCTGGAACGCGCCGGGCTTTCGCTGAGAGACACCACCCAGCATCGAGCGTCCCTGGGCTTTGTGATTAATCGCGATCCCGGCGGCGCGTTGACCGTCGCTGCATTGGAGCAAGAAAGCGCGGCGAGTCACTCGGGTTTGAGCGAAGGGGATATTTTGCTGAGCATCAATGGCCAGGAAGTCCCGCGTGCGCCAGACCGCTGGTTGCGCGATCACCAGCCGGACGAGCGCGTCACCCTAAGAGTCCGTCGAACCGGCGAAGAACTGGAGTTTTCTTTCCCTTTGGGCCGAGTGACGGATGCAACGTATCAAATCAATGAGCTACCAAGCGCCACGGAAAAGCAACGCCGCATTCGCGACGGAATCCTGCATGGGACAACCAGCCCACTAAAATGATTCGCACAACCATCGTCGCTGTGTTCTTGAGCCTTTGGACACTGGTGTTCGGCCCCCCGCTAATTCTGCTGACGCTGGCAACGCGCTCGGCGACGCTGATGTATTGGGTGGGAGTAAAAGGCGTGGTGTTCATTACGCGCGTCGCGGGTCTGCGCGTGCGCGTCGAGGGGCTGGAAAATATCCCCGCCGCCGTGTGCATGTTTGCCGCGAACCATACCAGCAACGCCGACGCCGCCGCGATTGTCGGCGCCATTCCACGCCGCCTGGCAATTTTTGGAAGAAAATCACTTTTTGATATTCCCATTGTCGGGCTGGCGTTTCGCCTGGCTAGGTTTGTTCCGGTAGACCGCGGCAATCGCGACGCCGCGCTCAACAGCGTCAAGCAGGCCGTCGAGTACATGAAGACCGGCTCCTCATTTTTAGTGTATCCGGAAGGTACGCGCAGTCCGGACGGACGCCTGGCGCGTTTCAAGAAGGGTTCCTTCGTAATGGCCATCGAGGCGGGAGTTCCCGTGGTGCCGGTGGTGTGCATGGGCGCTCACCGGATCATGCCCAAGAAATCGCTGGTGATTCATCCAGGCACGGTCACAGTGCGCTTCGGAAAGCCGATTGATGCTTCCGCCTACACGATTGAACAGCGCGATGACCTCGCAAAAGCGGTGCATGATGCGATTGCGACGGAATTGCCTGAGGACCAGAAGCCCGCGGGGTAGGTTTTGGGACGCCGCCTTAAACGGAGCGTAGCGGTATCTCGAGTCAGTCTTTGCGGCCGCACTTTTGAGTTCCGAATGGCGATGATACGCCCGGAATCTAATCCTTCACTTCTCACAACCCCGTTTCTGGACCGCTTCCAGGTTGCAGACAATTCACTCTAAACTGCTGAATTGGTCATGTTATGCTCGCAACTTGAAGTCCCCCAGTTCTCAAGAGCGCTTCAATCAAGTGAGGTTGACATGAAAGTGAGAGCGATCGCCAATGCGTCTTGCCTGCTGTTGTCGCTGACCGTATCCTCCGTTTCCCCTGTCATAGCGGCGCAATCTGCACAGGCGGGTAATCAGCAGCCACTTGCTGCGATTCAAGCCGCCTGCGCCGACGATGCGCAGAAGCTGTGCGCGGGAGTGCAACCGGGTGGCGGCCGAATCGTGGCCTGCCTCAGGGAACACAAGGACTCGCTGTCTGACCGGTGCAAACAAGCTGCCGGGCTGCCTGCGAACCCGAGTAGTAGTTCTGCGCCCAGCCCTTCGAGTGCACCACCCGCTTCCCAAACCCCGGCCTCTTCCGCTCCAGTCGCCCCCAGCGCCTCGGTCGCTCCCTCCACAAAGTCGTCCCACGACACCGGTGCTGGGTCGAAAGCTGCGGCTGCAACCGGTACCGCCTCCGGCTCCTACCTGCGCATGAAGCAAGTCCAAATCATCGCCCCTGTCGTGGATCCGGCATTAGGCCATGGCAATGATCCGGTGAACATGCCCGTGCTGGATATGTTGATTCCTTCCACTTGGGACCTCAAGAGCAACGTAGCCTTCAACACCCAATCGGGATGTATTTCCGACAGTTTTTCGGTGTCCTGGGAGGCCAAGAGTGCGGATGAGTCCGTCGCCTTTCAAGGCGCCCCCGATTCCAGTTGGCAATACGCGGATGATCCCGCCGCATTGCACAATCTGACGGATCCCAACCGACGCCAGATCAACGGAGAGGGCAAGCCATGCCCGGTGAAGAAGCCCATGAAGGCTGAAGATTTTATTCGTCAATACGTGTCCACCGTCTTCCCCAGTGGCAGTACCGTGGTTTCGGTTGATCCGTTCCCCGAGCTCAACCAGATCGCACGCAAGCAATTGGGGTTACCGCCGGATGACGCAGGTAAAGCGGGCGGCACGCGAACCGAGGCCATTCGCGCACGGGTCGAATTCCAGAAAGACGGCAAGGCGCTGGAGGATTGGGTGGGGGTAGTCGTCGTGACACGTGTTTTTCGCCAGGGTCGAGGCGCATTTTACGATTGCCATGCGATCGACTTTATGGCCTTGCGTGCGCTGAAAGGCCAACTCGATGCCAATGACAAACTATTTAAAGTGATGATTAGTTCCATTCGGCCGGAGCAGAAATGGCAGGACTATACGAATAAGTATCTTGCATGGCGTTACCAGGTAGAGGCGAAAAAACAAGCCCAGATTGACGCGATCTGGGCCAATTTTCAAAACCAGGTCGCCCAGACCCTCATGGACGTTACTGCCAATCAACAACGGGGAGCTCTAAACAGTGCTTTCGGAGCGGATCAAAACATCCGCGGTGTGCAGACCTTCCGGGATCCGACGACAGGAAGCACGATGGAGCTGAGCAATCAATACGATCACGCCTGGTTGAACGGATCCAACGAGTACATCATGAGTGAGGATCCGAACTTCAACCCGAACGGACAACTGTCGGGAGACTGGAACCAACTGCAGGTCGTGCATCCCGCCCCCTAGCAGTCTTAGGCGCGATTTCAGACAGGAATCGGTGTGAAAGGAATCTTGGCGGCAGCGCGCCCTGAATCCTCCAGAGAAGTGTTAAGCCTTCGTGCGAAGGACAGGAAGGAAACTGACCCAACTGGCGCACGTAAGCCTGCGAGTGTGGTTACTGATTCCTAAAATAGTCGGCTCGCGACCTGACGGCCCCTGATGCGATTCGGAAAGCCGATTGACGCTTCCGCCTACACCATCGAACAGCGGGATGATCTCGCAAGAGCGGTGCATGATGCGATTGGGGCGGAATTGCCTGAGGACCAGAAGCCTGCGGGGTAGGTTTTGGGACATTGGTTTGAACGATTCTTTATTTTGAGACGGTCTTCGAGGCCGCACTTCCGAGTCCGACAATTACTTCCGAGTGTCTGACGATACGTCCGGAAACTGATCCTTCACTTCCCACAACCCCGTTCGTAGCCCATAACTGGCGCTTGTGCGTGCTCGAAAGACCCGACGGTGCAGAAGCGGAGTTGCCAAAGCGATGATGAAATCAGTATGCTAGTTCTAATACTTAGCTAATGCTTAACTGTGATGCTGTTTTAATTTGCGACAAGAATTTAAGGGAGAAATGACCATGGCCAATGTTTATGTGGAAGCTCGCCCTAAAGGCCGACCCGAAGGGTCGGCCATTCAGGATTATGTAGTCGAAGATCATGCGAACCACGAGCTAGGCACTTTCAAAACTCAGAAAGAAGCAATTGATTGGGCGAAAGCGAGGGGCCACGCCCCTCTTGTAGCTCGTGTCCGACACCTGAATGACAAGAAGAATCCCGACCATTGGCGGTCTGCCTAAGGTCAGGCTCGATTGCAAAAGGGAAGGTTTCGTAATCGGTCGTTCAGCCCGCCTGTACAGAATACTTGTGTTCACAAGGGCAGTTTCCGGACGGATTATGGCGTATCCGGAAGCGATCCCAGGCCAGCAGTCCGAGTGGAGGAAATGTGGTGGCGCTGGAGACTGTTAGTGCGCCGAGCTCCTCGAACCCAATTTATGGGACGAGTGACCCGTGATGCAAAAGCTAATCGCACTCTCGCGTCAGTTGCGGGTGTGGCGACGACGCGAGCGAGCCGCGGAGCTTCTCTCGCCGAAGCTTGAGGTGTATCTTCGACGTGTCAGGGTAACCGACTATGAGGATTCGCATGGGAACATTTCTCGCATGGATAATCGCGCTCGCGTCCTTCGCCCTTTTTATCGCCGCGCTGACGCTCGTATGTCTGAATTGGAGTGCGAAAACGATTACACCGGTCGCATCGATTCTGTTGGTCGGAATCGCAACGACTCTCGTGACTGTCGGCATACCTCTGAAGGAAACCTCAATCAGCTCTTTATTCGCCACCAACGTCGTCCTCGACACGCGCAGCGGCCGCCCACCGTTTGAAGTCACACCAACACCACCCGGCAAGGCAAACGAGCAGTTGGTTGAACTATTTAAACTATCGCAGCCGACAGTGACGAAAGACGGTAAGGCTGTATCCACCACAGCCGATCCCAAGAACGACGCCGAACGGATGGCGTTCGCTTGCGAACTCATTCAGTATCGAATAGTTCGAGTTATTCAGGAGCTTCAGCGGGGTCGCACGCAGTCGGGGTTCTTCTACGGCAAATCTCTTGCGACTGTGACTGCGCCGATCAAAACATCTGACTCCGCAGATTATTCGCCAGCCGAACTTCTGACCGCTATTGCCAACAACCGATTCTCGAAGAGCGATGGTGAAACCCTTCATTGGAGCCACGTCGGCTTTCCAGTCCCGCGGAATACAAAGTTGCGTTTCGGTTTGCCATCCCCGAATGGTGGACAATACACTCTAGTTCTTGAGAAGCCGCTGTTTTTCCAAGTCACGTTTACAATTGAAGCGCTTCCGTATCTATCACCCGGTCCGCTGCCGGATGGGTTGATGATTCGGCCCGAAGCAGTCCAATATTGTCAGACTTACCATTTCCGCGTCTCCATGCGCGCTGTGTTCGACAAACTGACATCGGGGAATTCTCGAACGGAGGAGTACAAGGATTGGGTCAACAAGCTCTTCGCTGGTATAACCGAAAAACTCAGTGATTAGACGAGGGGCATGATGGCTCGAAAGCCTGCAAATCAGCCCGCTGCGGCGCAAATTGCTGTGCCGAAGAAACCGTCCTAAGAATGCCACTATTTGAGGGCATATTGGATATGGATGGACCGGGAGAGTGTCGAAACGAATTGATTTCGCCAAAGAGCGTAGGGCCCAAGGGCGCACCTTAAGCACCACTGTCCGCGAGATCGTCCGGCTAGAGCCCATCGCCCAACACCACGGTATCGATCTGCAAGCACGGTTGAAAGAGGCATTGGCGCGACAATCAGAAGAGCAACGGCTATTAGCCGAACGTCTCCAAGAATCCGTGGTGCCTCTATTTATCGGCGATAGTAGCGGGCAACCCGACAGGATTGGTTCTTGCGTCCTTGCACGCCTGGATTCAGATCTCTTCGCGTTCACCGCAGCCCACGTGATACGAGAAGCCGGAAACGCGCGACTTTTTGCTCCCTCCGAAGGCAGGGGCGGCAAGTTACTGCCCCTACCGCCGTATACAGCGCATCTGAGTTCCCCGGAAATTCATAACGACCTTGATGTGGGTGTGCTGGTTCTGCCGGCACGTCAGCTGGGTCCCTTTCAGCGGCACGCTTTCCTGGCTGGCACAGAAATCGATCAAAACGATCAACCGGACGACCAAGGGCTCGCATCGTTCTATTTCGTCCTCGGCTATTCCGCATCAAGGACACAAGTGAAGGTGTCCAGGTCCGAGCGTCATATCTATCAACAGTCGTTTCACTGCTCCACGAACCCGGTGGACGCCGCCGAATACTCACAGGAGAAGACGCCACAGGCAGACCATATACTGCTAGACTTTGACCACGAGGAGATCGTGATTGGAGGGATACGGGTCAATCCACCCAAACTCCAGGGAGTTAGCGGCGGAGGCATTTTTCAAATTTCCAGAGAAACGAAGAAAGGCCCTCTTGTCGCTATTTGCACACAAAATCGACGCAATTCCCGGCTCATTGTGGGCACAAGAATCAAGCATTTCCTGGCGATAGCTCGTGAACTTAAAGCGAAGCCCAGAAATTCTGAATCGGTGTGACACGGGCCAGAAGTCCGGTTGTGGGAAGTTACGGTTCAGAGCTCGTGACGGATCATGATCGGATTTCGACGCGTTCGGAAGTGATGGGAGTGATCCGGTGACGGGCCCCGTGTGCGGTTTTGACTTTGACCGGCGCAAGAAAAAACCACACAGGCTGAAGCCCATGCCACCATCCCTATTTTTCGCCGGCCCTCCTTTGTTCGATTTCAGCCGCGAGATGCCTCACCGTCTTTTGCATTTCCGGCAGCCGCTTCAGCGCCGAGATCACTTTCAGCCATAATTTATTTTCCATCACGGGCGATCCCGAACGAACCGCGCCTGGCGGCACATCCAGATGCATGCCGCTCTGCGAAGTAATCACAGCGCCGTCTCCAATATCCAGATGTCCGGCCGAACCAACTTGTCCTGCGAGGATGGCGCGGTTGCCAACCCGTGTTGAGCCCGCAAGTCCAACCTGGCCACAGAGAATCGCGTCCTCGCCGATTTCACAGGCGTGGCCGACGAGCACCAGGTCATCAATCTTCGCGCCCCTGCGGATGCGCGTTTCACCCACGGTTGCGCGATCAATGCATGCGTTGGCCTGAATTTCGACGTCATCCTCAATCACCACGGGCGCCTGCTGCATGATTTTGTGCCAGTGTCCGTCGGAACGTTTTGCGAAGCCGAACCCGTCGCCACCGATCACGGCGCCATTCTGCAGGATCACGCGATTTCCAATCGTGCAGCCTTCCCGCACAATTGTTTGCGAATGCGCCAGAAAATTGTCGCCGATCTGCGTATTCCGGTAGATGGTCACCAGACTGTGCAGGACCGAGTTCCGCCCAATGGTCACATCCTCGTCCACAAAGCAATGCGGGCCGATGTGCGTGCCTTCGCCAATCTTTGCTGACTTCGCCACCACGGCAGTGGGATGAATGCCCGGCGCGTATTGCGGTGGCTTATGGAAAAATTCGATGGTGCGCGCGAAATCCAGGTACGGATTTTGCGAGCGCAGCACGGCGAGAGGAGGAAGTGCGGAATGCCGCTGCAGAACAACTTTTTCATCCACCAGCACGGCCGATGCCTGCGTCTTCGCCAACTCCCGGGAATATCGCGGATTCGTTAGAAACGTGACTTGCCCCGCGCGCGCGTCCTCAATTCCGGCCACTCCGTGGATTTCGGCCTGCGCGTCGCCTTCCAGTGTGCAGCCGAGCCGCGAAGCCAGATCACCGAGTTTCATTGATGTATCTCCTTGAAAATGCAAATCCGGCGGCAGCCGCGAGTCACTTGAGAACCTTTGAGAAGACGCTCAGTGGCCGAACAGCGCCTCAATATCACGGCTACCGTGAGCCACGCGGAGAATCCAGACATCCGCGCCCTGGACGCGGTAGACGATAACATACCGATCAACGGGATAACTCCGCCTGCCGGATCCCAGATCGCCATCGCGCGAACGTCCTACGTGTGGATGATTGGCGAGCAGTAGAAATCGTTCGGTAATGGATTGGATCTGGCGGCGAGCAACTTCGATATTGCCGCTTTCGCGAACGATGTAATTCCAGATTTGTTCCAAGTCCGCCTCGGCTTGGATGGTGAGGCGGTGAGCCATTAGCGAGGTGTTGACTTCTCCGCGGCGAGTCGCGCCAAGCCGCGCTGGTGTATTTCCTCGGCCAGTTCGCGCATCGAGTCCTTGGTGATGACGCGCCCATCGCCGCGCGCCAGAAAAGATTCCGCCTCATCCAGCGTGGCCAGAAATTCTACTCGGCTGCGCTCACGCTCCTCCCACAAGGCCAGAGCTTCTCTAACGGCATCTTGCTCATGCCGCAGCCGTCCGCTCTCAATAGCTTGGCGGACAAATGCTTCCTGATCGGGGGTTAAATGCACTTCCATCATTTAAGGGTAAGAGTCCATAAAGCGGGTGTCAAGAGGGGGCCTCCACAATTCGACCTTGCAGAGAAATCGTCAAACTACTCGCTGAACAATCCGGGTTGGGACGGGGCCGCAGGCTTGCGCCGGGAGATTCCCACGACGCCGAGTACCGTCATTTCAACGAGCGCGGTCCGGGGGATATATATTTTGATCGTCATGCCGTGCAGGTCGGGCGGAGTAATCTGGACGCCGCGATCCAGCAGCGAGAGCAGGTCGTTGGGCACCACGCCTTCGATCACATCGTCGTCGCGAAATTTCAGGCGTACCCAGAGGCCGTCGAGCTTGGGGCGGGAAAGGAAGGTTTTCCGCTCCGGCTGAAAATCTTCGGTAAATTCCCGGACAAAATAGATGCTATGGACAACTTCGAGGGCAAATTCACGATGTTCCCCATCGGGGGTGAGCAGGTCCAGGGTGTCCGCAACCCCCAATTTTGCAGGGTTCAGGTAGCCACGATGGGTGGTTCGGTTGAGCAGCAGAACGACGACTTTTTTGTGAGTGGAAGCTGGGGCGTGTAGTTTCACAGAGATAAGGACCGGGGCAGAGGCCTTGCGAGCAGCCCCAAGGTATGTTATGTTAAGCGATCTTTAACTGTCAAGTGTATATTTATCAAAGGTTTAGGCTTTGGCTTAGGACATACATGGGGCCAAATTGGGGAAAGTTCGAGAAGAGGCTGGGATCGGGGGCCTCGACTTTTGACCGAAAACGTCGCGCATAAAAAGCAGATACTCAAGTCCGCTTCGATTATAAGCATAATCACGGTCGTCAGCAGAATTTTGGGGTATGTCCGCGATCAACGATTGACGCTGCTGCTGGGAACTTCAGGCATCGCCGACTCATTTGTCCTGGCGTATCGGATTCCAAACGTCCTTCGCCGCCTGGTCGGGGAAGGTTCCATGACGGCCTCGTTTATCCCGGTGTTCACCGATTACATGCGGAATCGTACCCGGGAAGAGACCTGGGCGTTTGCGAACCGGCTGTTTTGGACATTTTCGGTGGCCCTAGCGGCCTTGACAGTTTTGGGAGTGATTTTCTCCCCGTTGATGGTTCGCATGTTTTCGATGTTCGGCAAGCATCAGGTGCAGGTTGAGGCCGTATACCTGAACCGTCTGATGTTTCCGTACATTCTTTTTATAGGGATGGCCGCTCTGGCGATGGCTATCCTAAACTGTTTTCACATTTTCGGCATGCCGGCGGCGACGCCGATTCTGCTAAATGTCGCATTTATTGTTTTTTCGACGGCGGCCGTGTGGAAATATTTTTCAAGCCCGGCGGCGGCGCTGGCGGTGGGCGTGCTGATTGGCGGCATCTTTCAATTTTTCCTGCAGGTGCCACAGTTGGTTCGCCGCGGAATGAGTTTCAAGTTCGGCGTTTCATTTTCGGATCCTGGAGTGCGCCGGGTGGCGCGCTTGATGGTGCCGGGGTTCCTGGGAATTGGAGTCGCGCAAATTAATTTGTTGGTGGACACGGTTTTTGCAAATGCAAAGGTAATGCCGGAAGGAAGCCTGGTTTCGCTGTACGTGGCCGACCGCGTAACCGAACTAGTCCTGGGCGGGTATGCCATCGCGATTGCCACGGCGATTCTGCCGATGATGTCGCACCAGGCTTCCGCGGGCGATCATGAGGGAATGAAGAAGACATTTATTTTTTCGTTGCGGATCGTATCGTTCATCACCATTCCAGCGGCGGTGGGCCTGGTGATTTTGCGCGAGCCGATTGTGCAGGTCCTGTTTCAGCATGGCCGGTTTGTCGCGGAATCCACGCGCCTGACGGCGCGCGCGTTGCTCTATTACTCGATGGGGCTGCCTGCGTTTGCCGCCGTAAAATTAATCGTGCCGGCGTTTTATTCAACGCAGGACACGCGCACTCCGGTTCGCGTGGCCGTATTCACGCTTTTGGTCAACGTCGTGTTGAATGTTGTTTTTCTTTTTTACTTTTTCGCGAAGTTCAAGAATGGCGGCCCGGCGCTGGCCAGCGCCCTGGCTGCGTACTTCAATGTTTGCGTGCTCTTTGTTATTTTCCGCCTGCGCTTCGGGCGGCTGGGAACCTGGGAGGTCGCGCAGTCGGTGGGCAAGATCGTGCTGTGCGCCGGCGTCATGGGATTGGTGTGTTGGAGCGCTCTGCAATACTCGCGGTTTGACATGATTCCGTTTTTTCTTCCGCGCTTAGCGGTCTTTGTGGGATTGATACTATCCGCCACGCTGACTTACCTGGGACTGGCGTGGCTGCTGCGCTGCCATGAAATCAGCGAAGTGTACGGCATCGCATTCCATCGAGACCCCGCTGTGCCCGGCAAGACGGGATGGCCCTCTTAGCCATGATGGATAACACCATTCACGTCTTTCTGAGTTATGTGCGCGTCGAGAAAGGCCTGGCGCAGAATACCATCCTGGCCTATGGTCGGGACTTGCGGCGATTTGCCGCGTTTCTCGCCAAACGCAAGAAAACGAAAGCTGCGGAAGTGAATCGCGACGACGTTGTGGATTTTCTTTCCGGCCTGTATAAGGAAAAATTGGACAGCCGTTCGGTGGCGCGGTTCCTGGTTTCACTCCGCAGCTTTTACAAATATTTACTCATGGAGGAACAAGTCCAGCTGGATCCGACCGAGAATCTGGAGTCTCCCAAAATTCGCCAGAGTCTGCCAACGTATTTGCGGGTGGACGAGGTGGACCGGCTATTGGCGGCGCCGGATGTGGCGACACCGGTGGGCTTGCGGGACCGGGCCATACTGGAAGTGTTGTATTCCACGGGGTTGCGCGTTTCCGAACTCATTAATCTTCGCATCACGGACGTGGATGCGCGGCTCGGATGCGTGCGTTGCGTGGGAAAAGGGAATAAGGAACGCCTGGTGCCGATTGGGCGAAAAGCAATCACTGCGGTGGAGCAATACCTGGCGCAATCACGCCCGAAATATGCGCGGCCGGGAAGTCCTCCGCCGCACAATCAGGTGCTTTTCCTGGCTCGAACCGGCCGCCGGCTCAGCCGGGTCAGCATCTGGAAGATCATGCACAGCTATGGGGTGCGTTTGGGTTTGCGCGGACGCCTGACTCCGCATAAACTGCGTCACAGTTTTGCCACGCACCTTTTGGAAAGAGGCGCGGACCTGCGTTCGGTCCAGCTCATGCTGGGCCATGCGGATATTTCCACGACTCAGATTTACACGCACGTGGTGGAGGAGCGCCTGAAAGAAGTGTACCGGGCGCATCACCCGCGCGCGTGACGGCTAACCATCAATTCACGGAACTATTTCCGTGGCAGCACAAATTCGATCGGGTGCGGAGACGCGAACTGAGAAATGACGTCTCCGGCCGAGGACGGGATTCGCATGCCTGATTATATGTATCAGTTGGAGAGCCGGCTGTCGCCGGAGCAATGGGCGGGGCTGGTTCGCATCCAGGAACTTGCCGTAGCCGCGGAAATGAACCTCTACCTCGTTGGGGGAGCGGTTCGCGACATGATTTCCGGAATGCCCATCCGCGATCTGGACTTCACCATCGAAGGAAATCCCTTGCGGATTGTCCGCGAACTGGAAAAAGGCGGCGCGCAAATCGCGGAAGAAGACGAAACGCTTCGCAGCGTGGAATTAATGCTCGCCGGAGATGTCGAGGTCAGTATTTCCGCGGCGCGTGAGGATTTTTATGCGCGCCCAGGAGCTAAACTGGAAGCGCGCTTCTCGACCATCATGGAAGACCTCCGCCGGCGGGATTTTTCTATCAATGCCATCGCTATCTCCTTGAATGCGAACTCCCGGGGGTTGCTGCTCGATCCCACGAATGGCCTTGCGGATTTGGAACGGCGCGAGATTCGCGCCCTTTCCATTCGCAGCTTCACGAACCATCCGCTGCGACTGCTGCGCGCGCCGCGTTACGCTGCGCGCATGGATTTCAAGCTGGACACGCGCACTGCGGAATGGTTCAAGCTGGCGATGGAACGCGAGCTGCAAAAAACCATCTCGCCGGAGGACGCCGGCAGAGAACTTCGGCAATCCGCGCGCGAGGAAAAACCCGTCGCCGTTTTGAAGGCCTGGGAATCACAAAACCTCATGGAGGTCCTGCACCCGCAGCTGGCCAAGCGGCATCCCGATTATGAGGCCATACAGCGCCTGACTCGCGTCCGGGATGAAATGGTCTCGGCAGGATTCCGCCCCCGGCTGTTCGCCCCGGTGGCCCTGGCGATTGTCGGACGTCTGAAGGACCGCGAGCGCGGTGCCGTGCTCGGCCGCATGAGCTTGCGTCCCGCCGAATTGCACGCTGTCGAGCAACTGGAGTCGGAAGCGTTGAAGATTGCCAAGCTATTGGTCGGGGCGAAGACAGAGTCCGTCCCCGACGCCTATGACTTTCTGGAAACTACTCCGCTGGACCTGCAGGCTTACATTCTCTCTGAATCCTCCAACAGTAAGGCGGTCGCGAAGATTAAGAATTATTTGAATAAATGGAAACCTTTGCGGCAAGGACTGCCAGGCGTGGCCCTCGAACTGGAAGCCATTGGCCTGGAACACGGGCCCAAATTTGACAAGGTCGTCGAGGACTTTTTCCGTGCGCAACTCATGGGCCGGGCGCGCAAACCCGAGGATCACGCCAAGATTCTGCGAAAACTTGCGGGCATCAAGGAACTTCCTAAAAAAGTGGAAGAAAAAAAGAAGCCGGAAAAGGGAAAGACGAAAGGCGCTGCGGTTTCGGGTCCCGAATCTCCCGCGCCGAGTGCGCCCTCGGGCAAAGGCAAGCCGTTCGGAAAAAGTTCCACACCGGCGCCGGCAGCGGCGGTGAAAGCGGCTCCAAAATCAAAAAAGAAGTCCGGAAAAAAATAGGCAGCCTATCTTTCCTTTTGGATCGGAGCAAAGAAATACTTGGCTTGACATCCAGTAGGACAGGCTGAGGCCTGTCCTACTTCAATCCCCGTAGCTAAAATCTTCCGGCGCGATTAGAATGGCTTTCGGCATGGAAACTCCCAAATTTGTTCACCTCCATCTGCACACCGATTACAGTCTGCTGGACGGAGCCTGCGATCTCGAAGAGGTAGTGGACGAAGCGTCCCGGCGAAAAATGCCGGCTGTCGCTGTCACCGATCACGGCAACCTGTTTGCTGCCGAGTCGTTCTATCAAACGGCGAAGACGCGCGGTGTAAAACCTATCATTGGTTGCGAAGTGTACGTTGCGAAGGGCAGCCGTCACGATCGGGGGGAATCCTCCCAGCGAGACGCCGCCAATGGGTCCTCTTCGCCTGCCGAACCCGGTCAGCGTGGAATCAATCACCTGGTTTTGCTTTGTGAAAACGCGGAGGGCTATCGCAATCTGGTCAAGCTGGTTTCCGCCGGCTTTCTCGAAGGGTTCTACTACAAACCGCGCATTGATTACGACCTGCTGGCAAAACACAGCAGCGGACTCATCGCGTTGTCCGCGTGTTTGCGCGGCGCGGTGACTGAAAATCTTGTCGAAGAGCGCCCAGACCAGGCGCGCGAAGCGGCCTACCGCCTGCGCGATATTTTTGGAAAAGGGAATTTCTTCCTCGAAATTCAGGATCAAGGCCTGGACATTGACAAGCGTGTCAATCCGCAAATCGTCGCACTTTCCAAAGAAACAGGAATTCCGCTGGTCGCCACCAACGACTGCCATTACCTGAAGCATTCCGACGCGCATGCCCAGGAAGTGTTACTCTGCATTCAGACCGGCAAGACCATGAGCGACACGCACCGCATGAAATTCGCCACGGATCAGTTTTTTTTCAAGACCGCCGAGGAAATGGCGCAAGTGTTCGGTGAAATTCCCGATGCTCTGGAACGCACGGTGGCGATTGCCGAGCGCTGCAACGTCAAGATCGAAGCGGTGAAGAATTCCTTCCCGGATTTTCAAGTCCCCGAGGGGCACACCGTGGACACGTATTTTGAGGCCGTGGTGCGCGAAGGGTTTGTGTCGCGCGTTCCTGTTCTCGAAGCGCGCGCCAAAGCCGGCATGCTGCGTAAAACACTTGCCGAATACGAAACCCGCCTGAGCAATGAAATCCGCATGATCCAGCAGATGAAGTACACGGGATATTTCCTGATCGTCTGGGATTTTATACGGCACGCGAGGTCGCAGGGAATTCCCGTGGGCCCGGGCAGGGGTTCTGCCGCGGGCAGTCTGGTCAGCTACGCCCTCCAAATTACCGATGTGGATCCGTTGCAATACGATTTGCTGTTTGAGCGGTTTTTGAATCCCGAGCGCGTCTCGATGCCTGATATTGATATTGATTTCTGCATGAGGCGCCGCGGCGAAGTCATCGAATACGTCACCGGAAAATACGGCCGCACCAACGTCGCGCAAATTATTACGTTTGGCACCATGGCGGCCAAGGCCGCGATCAAGGATGTTGGCCGCGCCATGGACCTGCCGTACGGCGAAGTGGACCGCATCGCGAAACTCATTCCGGCCCAGCTCAACATCACGCTGGAGGAAGCGCTTAAGCAATCTCCCCAACTACGGGCGCAAATTGATAGCGACGCGCGCTACAAGGATATGATGGAAGTGGCTAAACGCCTCGAAGGCCTGGCGCGGCACGCCTCCACGCACGCCGCGGGCGTCGTCATTTCTCCCGAGCCGCTTACCAATATCGTCCCGCTATACAAGTCCAGCAGGGATGAAATCACGACGCAGTACGACATGAAGGGCCTGGAACATATTGGCCTGCTGAAAATGGATTTCCTGGGCCTCACTACGCTCACCGTCCTCGACGACGCCGTGCGCATGGTCCAGCAGAATCGCAATGTCCACGTGGATCTCGGAACTTTGCCGCTGGATGATGAAGCGACGTACAAGCTTTTTGCGCGCGGGGAAACAACAGCCATCTTCCAGTTTGAATCCCATGGCATGCGGGACATTCTTCGCCGCTACCAGCCTACTCGCCTGGAAGACTTGACCGCGCTCAACGCGCTGTATCGTCCCGGCCCGATCCAGGGCGGAATGATTGATGATTTCATCAATCGAAAACACGGCAAGAAGAAAGTTACCTACGACCTTCCCGAACTCAAGGAAATTCTCGAGGAAACCTACGGCGTAATTCTCTATCAGGAACAAGTCATGCAGATCGCCAACCGCCTGCCCGGCTTTTCACTGGGCGAAGCGGACATTCTGCGGCGCGCCATGGGCAAAAAGAATCACGCCGAAATGGCGGCCCAAAAGGAAAAATTCCTGGCAGGCAGCGCGGCCCGAAAAGTTCCGGCAAAGAAGGCGGAAAAGATTTTCGATCTGATGGCTGAATTCGCCGGCTACGGATTCAACAAGTCGCACTCCTGCGCTTATGCATTGTTGGCTTATCAAACCGCCTACCTGAAAACGCATTATCCGGTCGAGTTCATGGCCGCGCTGATGACTTCGGAAACGGGCAACACGGAAAAAGTCGTAAAATATATCAACGAGTCCCGCAGCATGGGGATCACCGTCCTTCCTCCGGACGTAAATTCCAGCGACCTCGATTTTACTCCCGTCGGCGAGGCGATCCGCTTCGGATTGCGGGCCATTAAAAACGTGGGAGAAAATACGGTAAAGGGAATCCTGGAAGCGCGCACCGAACTCGGACGCTTCCATTCCATTTATCAATTTTGTGACCACATTGATCCGCGCCTGCTCAACCGCCGGGTCCTGGAAAGCCTGATCAAATCCGGGGCCATGGATTCGATTGGCGCGCGGCGCTCCCAGATTTTCGCCGTCATTGACCGCGCCATGGAGCGCGCCCAGCGGCTCAGCCGCGAAAAAGCTTCCGGCCAGCACGGGCTGTTCGGCGGCGCCGCTGCCGTGCCCGAGCCCGCCGAGGAACCTTTGCCCGATATCGAAGAATGGCCCGAGCAGGAAATGCTGGCGTCGGAATTTTCCACGGTGGGCTTTTATATTTCCGGGCATCCTCTTTCCAAATACGCCGCCAAGCTGGCGGAGCTGAAAGCCGTGGATCTGGCGGCCGTCGAAGGCCGTCGCAACGGGGAAGAGATCGCCGTGGCCGGGATCGTGATTGCCATGCGCAGCATGAGATCGCGCAAAGGCGACCGCTGGGGAATTCTTACGCTGCAGGACACCACCGGAGTGCTCGAAGTGTTAGCATTTCCAGAATCCTTTGGACGGCTCGAAGCCATTTTCAAAAGTAATGCGCCACTGGTATTGAAGGGCCGCGTGAACGTGGAAGAAGCCGGGACGCGCCTGGCGGTGATGGAAGCGCGCAAGCTGGAAGACATGGGGCCGCGGCCGCCCAATGTGATGCGCGTGCGCATGGACATGGCGGTGATGGACACCGCCAAGCTCGATGAATTGAAGGAACTGTTTGCGAGCAAGCCGGGCTCGTGTTCGGTGGCATTTGATTTGATTTCTTCCGAAGGCGCGGTGGCCACGTTTCGCGCCGATCAGCGCGTGCGGGCGGATCAAGATCTGGTTCGCGAAGTGTGCCGGTTGTGCGGTGAAAACGCGGTGGCGCTGGAAGCGCGCACCTAGCCGGCGATTTTAGTAGCACAGGCTTCAGCCTGTGTGCTTTTGATCTGATGTGGCCCGGATAAGACAAGAGGCTGTAGCCCGTGCCACTTGATTGCTCCATATGAAACAAGCTTCTCAAAAAGACGAAATCGAAAAGCTGCGGCAGGAAGTCGAAAACCTGCAACGCCAGGCGCGGCCGGAAATTCGCGCCGGCGATCTGGAACGTCTGCGCGGCGAGGTCACCCAATTGCGCCACGAATTTTACGAGCACATGGGTCCGTGGCAACGGACTCTGCTGGCGCGCCATGCGCAGCGGCCCTACATGATGGATTACGTCCGCCTGTTGTTCGAGGATTTCCACGAATTGCATGGCGACAGAGCTTATGGGGACGACGCCGCAATGATCGCGGGCTTCGCCAAATATAAGGGCCGCCCCGTAGTGGTGATCGGCCAGCAAAAGGGAAGAGACACAAAACAGCGCGTGTCCCTAAACTTCGGCCAGGCCAAACCCGAAGGCTATCGCAAGGCTTTGCGCGTCATGCAGCTTGCTGGAAAATTCGGTCGCCCCATTTTCACATTTATTGATACACCCGGCGCGTATCCCGGTATAGATGCCGAGGAGCGCGGCCAAGCGGAAGCCATTGCGCGAAATTTACGCGAGATGTCGCGGATTCCGGTTCCCATTGTGGTAACGATCACGGGAGAGGGTGGCTCGGGCGGCGCGCTGGCCATCGCCGTGGGAGATCGCGTCAACATGCTGGCCAATTCCGTTTATTCCGTCATTTCTCCCGAGGGCTGCGCCTCGATTCTTTGGCGCGATTCCACCAAGGCGGAAGCAGCCGCCGAAGCGCTGAAAATCACGGCGCGGGATCTGAATCAGCTTGGCATCATTGATGAAATAATTCCCGAACCCGAAGGTGGCGCGCATACCGATCATGAAGGTGCGGCCGCGCTGCTCGATCGCGTTCTCGACCGCAGCCTGCGCGCTCTTCTGACGCTGCCACCGCGGGAACTTCTGGAACGCCGCTACCTGAAATTCCGTCGCATGGGTCTATTTTTCGAAACCACCCGAAGCTGAGAATTTCCCCGGGAACGCCAGTTTCCCGATTGGCGATTTGCAAGACGCCAATCGGGAAACTGGCGTTCCCGGAGCGTCTACCAAAACCCTCCAGGCCGCCGTTGCTGCATTCGTATCACTCGCTCGCATCCCCGTTGTTGCGCTGCAATATCTCGTCTAGTCTGAATGAACGGAGACGGGCCTCTCATGTCAAAGCAGAGTGATACACAAGTGTCAGATTCGCCGGCGACCAACGGAACGACGCAGGTATTTCGTCCCTACGAACGCCTGGTGGAGATCAAAGTACTCGGCAAGACCTTCGAGGTCCCCGAAAAGAATACGATTCTCCGAGCCTTTCAATACATCAGCCCGGAAACGATTCCTTACGGACGATTCTGCTGGAATCAGGACTGCCAATATTGCCGCGTCACGGGAAAACTGCTGGATGAAGACCAGCCGCACGAACTGCTAAGTTGCAAATTCCTAGTCAGCCCGGGCATGGAGATTACCGAAATCAGCCCCGAACTCAAGTATTGCCTGCAAAGAAAGCTTCAGAAGTAGATTAGGAAATCGTTTTGGCCTGAGCTGGCCGATTCAGGCTTCCTCAAATTCGTTCATCTGCTGCAAATTTCCACGCAACTATTTCACAACACCCGTGTTGAACCAAGAGGCACATTTGGGTTTGCTCAGTTCTGCGGCCTGAATTCCAACCCTGGAACCCCCGGGCCGCTGAATTTGGGCATGGAAGGGCGCTCCGCCCCCGATTGCGGCGCGCCCTTCAAATTTTTCCAATACGCTCCCGAAGCCTCGTTATCTTTCACAAAATCGGGTGATCGGGAAGCGACTTCTTCGAGATTGCCTGCGGTGGGCCAGTTTCCGATAAGCCGACTTCATAGGACTTGTCTAGTCGGCCGACAACACCCCGGATTGACGGAGGGACGGAAACCATCGCCTATACCAAGCGCACGTCGAACAGAGCCAGCCAATACTGGATGGATTGCAGAGCGAAGCCGGAGAGGATGAGTCCGATGCCGAAAACGCCGAGCCAACGTTCGGGAAGGTTGTCCGCGTAGTATTCGATATAAGGAATGACCGTCTGTCCCACACCCGTGACAAGGCCCGTCACCAGACCCACCCGGATGGCAAAGGACCAAGGGTGATCCACGTGATGGACGAGATGGTTACAGAGGAGTGCCACGGTAAAATAGCCAAAGGTGCGGACGACGGTCGCCCAAAACTGACGACGTGTAAGGCGCGGACGGCGAGCTGCCAAATAATCCATGCCAGGAGCTATGCCGCGAGAATAGCCGAGTATCTGGCCGAATGTGATGAGAATGGCAAAGGACGTGGCGAATCCAGGTCCCACTATTGGATAGAGTCCGACCCCTACAGCGGCACCGCGGATGACGCTGAACAGCCCCTGCCAGGGTAAGGAATAATGATCGAGGCCGCGAGCGGCTCGATTCAGTTCAATCGCAAGAGTGGTGCCGGTTCCAAAACCGGAAACAAGGCCAAAGAAGGCGCCCAGACCAATGCCGTAGCCGACGCCGAAGATGATGGAGTACGTTACCGCACGCGTGAGCAGGCGCAGCGGGCCGTGCTGGCCACCCAAAAGGTCGTAGGCAAGATATATGCTGCCCAGCACATCGAGACAGCTGCCTGCAATGCTGACGGCCGCCACTGTATGGTGGTCCATTCGGCGTATTGTAGCGCCAACAGTTTGGTTTTGTGATCGGATTACGCAGTAAACGGAAGTAATTCACCGCCAGGACAGGAAGGGTCTCTGAAACGGTCTTATCGTCATGTGGGAATCAGCCCAAGGCCAGATGACGAGAAGCCGACTTCACAGGACTTGGCGATCACTATCTTTTTCCACATGCAACACGCCACTCTGAAGTGGAATCCGATAAACTAAACCGATAAATGAGAGAGCTGAGGATCAAAGTTGGGATAGTTCTCTTCGCATTGCTGGCTCTTGAGCCTTCGATGCCTGCACAAGTGGCTCAGACTGGTCTCCCTCAAACTACAGGCGCGAAGCCGAGCACAATGGTGACGGCTGAAGAGCAAAAACATGCGATCAAAGTGAATGTGAACGAAGTGATCGTGCCTGTGACGGTTCTGAACTCTAAGGGCGAAATGATCTTTGACTTGGCAAAGAATAGTTTCCACATCTATGACAACGGTGTTGAACAAACAATCGAACAGTTCGATATTGGTGGGGACAAGTTAGCCGTCGCGCTGGTGATTGAGACAAGCTCGCATATTCAAATGATGGCCCCGGCGATTCGGGGAATGGGGAGCGTTTTCACGGAAACTGTGATGGCACTCGAAGGCAGGGCTGCGCTGATTACGTATGATGGCACCGTCGAAGTACGACAACCGTTCACCGAGGACCATGACGCAATCGAACGTGCCATCAAAAGAGTGGAATTCAAAGCACCCGAAATGCACCTTTACGATGCGATGTCAACAGCAGTGGGCCTGTTGAAGATGCAGCCGCCGAATTTTCGCCGCATAATGCTGATTCTCGGTGAATCGCAGGATCAATCAAGCGATTCGAAACTTGGCCTTGTTCTGCGCGAGGTACAACTGGCGAATATCAGCATTTACGCCGTTGGCCCTAGCAGCACTGCCGCTGATCTTCGCTACGGCACAAACGGGTCAAGCACGGTGCCGCTTCCGAAGGGAATTCCTCCCACATCCACTCAGGCCCCGCCGCGTGGTGCGATGGGGGAATCTTATTTCGATCTTCTTACGCCAGCGATTTGGTTGCTGTCACGAGGCACAAACGAAATCAAGAATCACCAACTCGAAGTTGCAGTCGCCTCGACCGGAGGCGTTCACTACCGTGCTCTTGGTGATCGAACCATACAGTTGGCACTGGACAAGATCGGTGGCGAAATCCACGCCCAATACATCCTCAGTTACACACCGAACGTAGGAGGCCCGCCCGGATTTCACAAGATCAATGTAGCTGTTGGGCGACCCAAAGCTATCGTCAGAACTCGCCCCGGCTATTTCATCGACGGAGCTCCCGATTCGTCTAACCAGTCGCCGATGCCTCAATAATCATCTGAGGAACATTCCGCCTGAGAAACGGGGTTATCGTCAACTGGGAGTCGGGCAAATCTCACACGACTTATCAGGACTTATCGGAAGTCGGAAAACGCAACCATCACTACACTCTCGTTGTAGACTGTTCGGAACAAATGAACTCAGGTCAGCTGATCGTCGGGCTTTGGCTGTTTGTTCCCGTTGTCCTCGTGACCCTAGTATGGTGGTCTTGGGCAAGAGGATATCGTGAGGCAAAGAAATGGCGTCAAACTGCCACACTGATCTCGACCGCCGCAACAACAGCTAATTCATTGCTAATGGGAGCAATGCTGATATGGGCAAACTTCGCTTCAATCGCACCTGCTACAGCTCATCGTACCTTGTTCTCTTCTCTCTTGCTTCTCGGTTTCGGACTGTCGATCGTATCGAGCATCGTCGTTGTGTTCGGAACAGGATGGTTTCGTTGGCTTATCATTCCGGCTGCTGTTCTTCAGGGCCTCGCGTGGTTGCTGGTGGCGCATATCGCAACAACGCCCCTTTTCCCTGGTTGACCGATGCTGTGCGTATATTGGCTCTCGACTTAGAAGGTGCTGGCCAGTCCAACTCCTGTGAAACGGCCTTATCGTCATGTGGGAATCTGGCATCCCCACATTACTCGATCATGGAGTTGCAGCTATTTTCTTAGAGCCTCGCCGAACGACTTCGGACCATCCTGGTCCACTTCGCCAGCTTCAAGGCGATCTTCGGCACCCTTCGCTAAAAAACCGACGACTACACTGTCAGAGCGAGACCCTCGATTTCGGCAAGAGTCCGATCCGTCCCCCAAATGGCATGGATGAGTCCTCCTCCAAAGATAAATGCGAGCCCCGCTGTTGCAAAAAGGAGCTTGACGATTCCTTGAAGCAGAAACTTTGCGTTCGTTCTTGTTGAAGGGTCCATAAAGGGTAGTCCAAAATTCAATGAAGACATCCCCTACGCTATCATTGCAGCGCGGAGCTTTCCAAGCCCTGTGATACGGCGTTATAGGAAACTGGCCCACGACCAAAACCCCAACCCGGCCAACTACCCGATTGCCGTATCCCTCGCACGATTCGTCGCTTTACTATAAACTGAGCCAATGGGAAGCCCTTCTGCTTCGATAGTGTGCGACGGGTGCGGCCGCCCGGCGTCTCCTGAACATATTGCTGAGCGCGTCGCGCGTCTGGAGCTTGCTACTCGCTTCCGCCCTATACACATGGATGTGCTTTTCATCGCCCTGGCGCCCATGCTTCGCCTAGAAGATGATTTTTATGGCCCGCCGCAAACGCGAGACTATTTTGCTTCTCTGATGGATGCACTCGAAATCGCGACTCCGGCTGCGGGCGCTATTACCGAATCCAATCCGTCCGGGCGCGACGCAGCCATGCTGACGGAATTCCAGCGCCACGGCTACTACATGTCTTATTTGTCGGAATGCCCGATCCCTGAGGGAAGCCGCAATGCAAGCGAAATTTTTTCCACGCTGGCGCCCGCGCTCATTCGGCGCATTCGGTTTAACTACAAACCCAAACACATCGCGCTTCTGGGAAATGAGATGGCGCCAATTGCTGAAATCCTGCAAAAGTCGGGCGTTGGGATTTTCCCGTTCCTGCAAGGCGGCCAACCCCTCGTGATTCCGAGTCCCGGGGACCTGTCCGCTAGGACAGTGTTCCGTACAGCGCTTGGGACAGTGGTATCGAGTGGTGCAACAGCTTAAACTCCTAATTGGGAATATGATAGAATCCAATCTAAGCAGACTCAGAGACAGTGCGTTGTAGGGGGAATCACGTGAGAGCTAAAACTAAATTTGGAATTGGCGCTGGCATCATTATTGTGGCGATATCCAGCCTGGCCTACGTGGGCGCCCAGCAGAGCAAGACCTATTACCACACGATCTCGGAAATCCCCACGTTGAGCGGTTCGGCTCTTCATCAACGCCTCCGCGTTGGCGGTGATGTTAAATTCGGCTCCATCCAGCATTATTCCGGGCGGGTTGATTTTGTGCTGGTCGAGCAAGGTAAAGGCATGCCCGTCAGCTATGTAGGCACCGATCCACTGCCCGACACATTTAAAGACGGCGCGCAGTGCCTGGTGGAAGGCAAAGTTCAGCCGGACGGACGTTTCGTCGCCGAGACGGTTCAGGCCAAGTGCGCGTCTAAGTATGAAGCTGCGCCCAATCAAGGGCAGCCGGCAAATGGCTCGGCTGGCGCATATCAGGACCGAAAGAGTTAGTTTGGATTGAACAGAAAATATTGCGCCAGATTTTTTGACCCAGCCGGAATCGAGGTTTTGAGTTGGATATATTCGGCTCCTACGCTCTCCTATTGGCCTTCGCCTTCGCGGTGTACGCGATTATCGGAGGCATCGCTGCGATCATTACCCACCATCCGCTGTTAATTAAATCGGCCCGCAATGCGGGCTTCGCGGTTTGCGTGCTCATCTGGATGGGAACCGCGAGCCTGGTCTATTTGTTTTATACCGACAATTTTTCGATGGTGTACGTCGCCGCTCACAGCAACCGCTCGCTGGCGCCGTATTACAAATTTTCCGCGCTGTGGTCGGGACAGGAAGGCTCCTTGCTGTTCTGGAGTTTCCTGCTTTCGATTTACGTGTTTTCCGTCCTGTTCACCTACCGCGGCAAGCATCCGGAATTGATGCCGTACGTGGGCGTGGTGATGGCGGGCGTGCAGATTTTTTTCCTCACGATGAATAATTTCATCGCCAGCCCGTATCAAGTATTTGCGGGAGCCGGGGCCGGCGGCCTGATGCATATGGTGACGCGCGCCGACGGAAGCGGCCTAAATCCTCTGCTGCAATATCCGGAGATGGCGATTCATCCGCCCACTTTGTATTCGGGTTATACGGGATTCACGATTCCGTTTGCGTTTGCGCTGGCTGCCTTGCTGGGTCGTTATCCCGGAGAAAAATGGATCCACCTGACGCGCCGCTGGACCATGATCTGTTGGGCGTTCCAGTCCGCTGGAATTCTGCTGGGCGCTCACTGGGCCTATGCCGTGCTCGGTTGGGGCGGATACTGGGGCTGGGACCCGGTGGAAAACGCGTCTCTGATGCCTTGGCTGACGGGAACGGCGTTTCTGCATTCCGTGATCATGCAGGAAAAGCGCGGGATGATGCGCGTGTGGAATGTGTGGCTGGTCTTTCTGACGTTCATGCTGTGCATTCTGGGAACTTCGCTGACCCGCAGCGGTGCTGTAAATTCGGTACACGCGTTTGCCGAATCAAACATCGGTCATTGGTTCTGGGGCTTCCTGCTGTTGATCATCATCGTGTGCCTGGCGGCCTATTTCAAAAATAAAGATTACCTGCGCAGCGATAATCAACTGGATTCCATGCTTTCGCGCGAGTCCAGCTTCCTGTTTAACAATCTGATTTTGCTGGTGGCCTGCGTCGCAGTTCTCGCAGGGACGCTCTTCCCGGTGCTTTCCGAAGCCGTCCGCGGATCGAAAATCAGCGTGGGTCCTCCGTTTTTCAATCGCGTAAATATACCGATCGCGATGTTCCTGCTGTTTTTAACCGGAGTGGGACCGCTGCTTGCGTGGCGTAAAACTTCCGTGGAAAGCCTGAAAAAGAATTTCGGGTATCCATTGATTGGCGGCTGCATTGCGGCGCTCATCGCCGTGGCCATGGGCTTGCGTGAATTTTACGTTGGCCTGTGCCTCCTGCTTGGGGTATTTGTCACGCTGACGATTCTTAACGAATTTTATCGCGGTGCGCGCGTGATTGCCGCGCGTACCGGATCCAATTTAATTTCCTCCGCCGCACAGCTCACCATGCGTAATACGCGGCGCTACGGCGGGTACGTCGTGCACTTCGGCATGGTGCTCGTTTTCATCGGCATCTCCGGCACGGCGTTTAATCAAGACAAACAAATGGATATGTCGGCCGGATCGGTGATGAATATCGGGCCGTACCGCCTGCACCTGCAAAATTTCGATTCCGACCAACAGCCGAATTATTCTTCTGAGCGCGCGACCATTGACGTGGACAAGGATGGCCGGTCGGTCATGATGCTCTATCCCACGCGGCGTTTTTATCCGTCCAATCAGGAATCCGGCACCATGGTGGCGATTTCCTCGACACTGCGGGAAGATCTGTACGTCGTATACGCCGGCACGAACCCCGACACGAATCTCCCAGTGATTCACGCGTATTTGAACCCGCTGGTGAAATGGATTTGGCTGGGCGGCTGCGTGGTGGTCCTCGGAACCATTCTCGCGCTGATTCCCAATCGTCAGGCCGTGATGGTCATGTCCGCTGCCCCCGCAACGGGCGGCTCGCCCATGCCCGGAGATCCGCAACTCGCACGAGCGTCGTATTCAGCCCGCTCACAGCTTCCGGAGCAGCCGGGTGTGGGCTCTACGTGGAGCCCGCCTAGAAAATGACTAAGCGACGAAAGCTCGTTCTCATTTGCGCCGCCTTCGTGGGCGTGGCCTCGGCCATGATTCCCCTGCACGTGGACGCTCAAAAAACCGAGCGTGCCAAGGAATTGGGCACCAAGGTCATGTGCATGTGCGGTTGCGGCCAGATTCTTACTCAGTGCAATCACATAAACTGTCCCTCGTCCGGCCCGATGCTCAAGGAACTCGATGCGCACGTAAGCAAGGGCGAATCCGACGATTTGATCGTGCAGGATTTCGTTCAGGAATATGGCGAAAAAGTTCTGAGCGCGCCGCCCACCACGGGCTTCAACAGTATCGCGTGGTACATTCCGGGCGCTGCCTTCGTGCTGGGCCTGGCGATCGTGATCGTATTGATCCGCATGTGGCGGCAAAAGGACATTGACCGGCTCGCGACAGCGCCTTCCACACCGGGGAACACTGCCACCGCATCGTCCACACTGCGGGATGTTCAACTGGACCGCGCGCGCCAGCAAGCGGATCGCGAAACCGAGGAATGACGATGACACTTTCTTTGGCGATCATTGTTATGCCGGACGCGATCATGTTGTCGGCTTGCCTGATTCTCACTTTGGCCGCGCTCATGTTTGTCTTTTGGATTGAGCCGGATCCGGGTGATTCCGCGCCGCGCCGCTCACAACTGGATCAGTTGATGGAACGCCGCGATACCATCTATGACAATTTACGTGACTTGAAATTCGAGAACCGAGCAGGGAAGTACGCCGAACAGGATTACGAGCAGATGCGCGACTCTCTCGAAAATGAAGCGGCTCAAGTGCTTTTGGATATTGAAAGAGTTACCGGAAACGAGGCGCCAATTCCACGCCGGGATCCCTCGGTGGCCGGAACTCCTCGCTCCTAGTTTGCGGGCCCTGGCTTCACTTGCTTGCCCTGAGGTAGGAAGGGGAGCCCGCCTGAATAAGGAAACCATTTTTTCATGATGACTTTGCAGAATTGGAATCGTTCGCGCCGAATTCTCGCGCTACTGTGCCTTTGCCTCGCGGCCGTAACTGCCGAGGCCGGAACGGTGTCGGGCACTATTCACAACGGCACGAATGGTAATAAGGTCTCCGCCGGAACAGACGTGCTGTTAATCCAACTGATGGGCGGCATGCAGGTTGTCGGGAACACCAAGACCGACGCGAATGGCGTCTATCATTTTGACAATCCCGCCATCGGCACCGGCCCCATGCTGATCCGCGCCGTGTACCGCGGCGTATTTTTTCATCAGCCGCTGACTCCCGGCACAACCACCGTGGACGTGACTGTCTATGAACCGACCACCAACCCCAAATCCATTCAGGTTCCGCTGCGCCTGCTAGTCTTTCAGCCCAATGGCGACAAGCTGATGGTCGGCGAGGAATATTCCATACAGAATAATTCCAATCCGCCGGCCGCGTTTTACAAGCAGGATGGCAACTTCGAATTCACCATCCCTTCGGGAGCGGAACTCGATCAGGTGTCCACGTTCGGTCCTTCGGGGATGCCGGTTCGCCAAGGCACCATTGACAAGGGCAAAGGCAAGTACGCGATTGCCTACGCGTTTCAGCCGGGGCAGAACGGCGTGCGCATTTCCTACATCATTCCGTACGCGGGAAACGCCGCGTCCATCAAGGAATCGTCCACGTACGATGCGGCGCGCGTGTTGCTGGTAATTCCGCCGACCATGCAGCTTTCCAGCACTGGATTTAACGCCGCGGGCACCGAGCAGGGCTTCAACGTTTTTTCCAAGGAATCCTTTAAGGCGGGAATGGGATTTGACGTCTCTGTTTCCGGGACCGCGCCGCCTCCGCAGGATGCGTCCGCAGCCGGCCCAGGCGGCGGCCCTGGACCCGGAGCCGGGCAAGGCGCGCCCCCTGCAGATGAAGTGAACGGGCGCGACGCAGGAAACGGTCCGACAATTGATGTTTCCCCTGCGCGAATCGGCGATGAAAAGTGGATTTTGCTGGGCGGCCTGGGAGCAATTTTTGCCGTGGGCGTAGCTCTGCTGTGGCGCAAACCGATTCCGCTGGAAGTGGAAACTCCCGCATTGTCTCAGAATGCCGCGCCCAAGGGACGCAAGGCGCAGCGCGCAGCTCAGCAACAGGCCAAAGCCGCAATTGCTCCGCCGCCTCCACCACCACCCGCGCGGGTCGAGCAAGCCCGCGTGGAAGTAAATGCCAATCTCGATTCACTCAAAGACACATTGTTGCGCATCGAACTGCGCCGCCAGGCAGGCACCATTTCCGAATCGGAGTACGCCGAAGAACGAGGTCGCGCCGAGCAAATGCTGCGCGATCTGGTTCAGGGCTGAGCTGTCACGCGTGTCCACCGCGCCTGCATCTTCCTCAAACGGCGGCCCCCAAGGGGGCTCCGGCAGTGGAATAAAAATCCAGTTTAGCGGCGTCGAAAAAAGATACGGAATGCGCCTGGCATTGCGCGGCGTGTCGCTGGAAATATCTCCCGGAGAATGCGTGGCTCTGGTCGGACACAACGGCTCTGGAAAAACCACGCTATTGAAAATCGCGGCCCAGCTTTCGCATCCCTCGCGCGGAGCGGTCACTTTTTATGAGCGCGATGCGGCGCTGGCGGCCGAAGAAGTCAAGACCCGCGTCGGGATGGTGGGCCATCACACGCTCGTGTATGACGAACTTACGGCCGAGGAAAATCTGATCTTTTTCGCGAAATTATATGCGCTTCCCGATCCCGCTGCACGAGCCAGAGAGGCGCTTGCGCCCGTGGGGCTGGCGCATCGCGCCGCCGACATGGTGCGAACATTTTCGCGCGGCATGCGCCAACGCATGGGGATTGCCCGCGCCCTGCTTGCTTCCCCCGGCTTGCTGCTGCTGGATGAGCCCGCCGCGGGCCTTGATCCGGAAGGGCAGCAGTGGCTCGGCGAAACGCTGGAGCGCCTGCACGCCTCCGGATGCACGATTTTGATGAGCACGCACGGAAGAAATGAAACGCAAGCCTCCGTCACACGCGCAATTCGCCTCGAAGGCGGAAGAATTACTCACGATTCAGGCCTGGCCGGCGATCCCAATCAAGTTTTGGTAATGGCCGCGGTGCGTGAAACTGGAGAAGAAAGCCAATCATGAGCACCACGCGCGCCGCCGGCGTCATTCTTGCCAAGGAACTCCGCACGGAGTTTCGCTCGCGGGAGTTGCTGGGGACCACGCTGGTGTTCGTCCTGATTGTCATCGTTCTGTTCAGCTTCACGTTCAATCCCACATCGGAGGAATCGCGCCGCTTCGGTCCCGGCTTGCTCTGGCTGGCATTTCTGTTTGCCGGATCGCTGATGCTGCAGCCGTCTTTCTTGCGCGAACAGACCAACGACACGCTCGCGGCGTTGCGCCTGGCCCCGATTGATCCGTTCAGCATTCTGGCAGGGAAGATGGCTGCTAATTTTCTTTTTCTGCTGCTCGTCGAAGTGCTCCTGCTGCCGGTATTCGCGGTCTTATACAACACGGCGATTCTGCCTGTGCTGCCGCAATTGCTGCTGGTGTTAATCCTCGGCACTGTAGGTCTGGCGACCACGGGCACGGTATTTTCCGCAGTGGCTTCGCAGGCGCGCTTGCGGGAATTGCTGCTTCCGCTGTTGTTGCTCCCGGTTCTGGCGCCGGTTCTGATTGCCAGCACCGAAGCCACGGTGGGCGTCCTGCGCGACCCTTCGGAATTGTCTCTGGTGTGGATTACTTTCTTGATATCGTTCGACGTAGTATTTTTGACGGCGGCGTGGCTGGTCGGCGAATATCTACTTGAGGAGTGAAATGGCAACCGAGATCCAAACACAACCCAACACGCGCGCGGCGATCTCGCTGCCCTCCGTGCTGTTGGTGTTCCTCTTGCTCGCGGCGGCAAGCTACGGCGCGCTGATATGGGCTCCCACCGAATCCACGATGGGAATGATTCAGCGCATATTTTATTTTCACGTGGCCAGCGCGTGGTCCGGATTTATTTCCTTCATTATGGTGTTCATCGGCAGCGTGGCATTTCTGCGTACGCGCGCCTTGAAATGGGACTGGCTGAGCGTGGCCTCCGCGGAAGTGGGCGTGGCATTCTTCACCATTGTGCTGATCACCGGGCCGATTTGGGCCAAGCCGGTGTGGGGAATCTGGTGGACGTGGGATGCGCGGCTGACCTCTTCCTTCCTTCTGTGGGTTTTGTTTGTCAGCTATCTCATTCTTCGCACACTGGTGGACGAGCCGGAACGCCGCGCCACGGTTTCCGCCGTATTTGGAATTTTCGCGGCACTGGATATTCCATTGGTCTATTTTTCGATCTGGTGGTTTCGCACGCAGCATCCGCAGCCGGTGATCGGCGATGGCGGGGCCCTCGACCCGCGCATGTGGCGCGTGCTGTTGCTGTGCTGGGCCGCGACGCTGGGCGTGATGACGCTGTTGATCCGTATCCGCTATCGCCTGGAAATGTTGCGCTCGCAAGTGGACGCGTTTCGCATGAATGTTTCGCGCAGGGATTAACCATGGTGCCGGGAATTGCGGCGCAACTGATTTTTTTCAATGAACGGGGAATAAGGGAGAATGGAAATGAAGAATTTAAATTTTCTGGTTTCCGCCTACATCGCAATCTGGCTGGTGTTTTGCGGCTATTTATTCTCCGTCGCCCGGCGCATGGCGAATTTGCAGGATGATATCCGGCGCCTGAATCGCGACGCGAAGTAACGGCGTTACAGGCTGCGGTAAATGTTAATTCGGATCAGGTTTTAGTAGCACAGGCACTCTTGCCTGTGTGAATTTTGCAATCGTACCTGAATCCGTGGCCTATCCGCGGTCTACAAACCCGCACAGGCAAGAGTGCCTGTGTTACTCAACATTTACTGCAGCCTGTTTAGCCGCTGAAGAACTGTGAGACGCGATCGTGACTGAAAAGAAAAAAATCGGCGTGGTACTTTTCCAGTTGGGCGGGCCGGACTCTCCCTCGGCCGTGGAGCCGTTTCTGTACAACCTGTTCTGCGATCCCGACATTATTGATTTTTTTGGAGCCTGGTTTGCCAGGCGGCCGCTGGCGCGCTACATTGCGCGCAAACGCGCGGGTGTCGTCCGCGCGCACTATGACGATATTGGCGGCTACTCCCCGATCCGCCTATTGACCGAACGCCAGGCCACGGCACTGGAGGCCGCGCTCTCCCCGCAATTCGACGCGAAATGTTTTATCGCCATGCGCTATTGGAATCCGCTCACCGCCGAAGCCGTCGCGCAAGTGAAACAGTGGAATGCGCCCGAACTTGTTCTTTTGCCGCTGTATCCGCAATATTCCTTTGCCACTTCGTCCAGCAGCCTGAAGGAGTGGAAGCGCCTCTACCATCCCGGCCCAAACGCCCCCGAAACGCATACGATTGAAAAGTTTTTCGCGCATCCGCTGTACGTTAAATCCGTGGCCGAAAAAATAGCGCTCTCGCTCACGCACTTTGACAATCCCGATAGCGCCCACATTGTGTTCAGCGCGCATGGACTCCCGCTCAGCCTGATCGAACGTGGCGATCCTTACTCGAAGCACGTGGAAGAAACCGTTCGCCTGGTGATGCAGCAAGGCGGCTGGAAAAATATCCATACGCTCGCTTACCAAAGTAAGGTGGGCCGCCGAAAATGGCTTTCGCCTTCGTTGACTGACACCATTGACCGGCTCGGCCGGGCGGGCGAAAAGAATTTACTCATCGTTCCGATCGCGTTTGTCACCGAACACATTGAAACGCTCCACGAAATAAATATGGAAGCCCGCGAACAAGCTCATCACGTGGGTGTCCAGCAGTTTGAAATGATGCCCGCCGTTGGAGATTCCCCCACGTTCATCGCCGCGCTGGCTGACCTGGTTGTTCAGTCATTGAACAAGTAATAGCTGGATGTAAACCCCACCACCCGCTGGTTTGCCTTTTGCGCCAACCCCGCTCCCATCTGCGTTTTATTTCATGTGACGCGAGCGTATTAAAATAATTTGCTCGTTTGGGGAAATGCCTTGACACGAAGGGGTTAGCGGAAATATAAGAGGGTAGTTCTCGGGCCAATTATTTTCTCGATTCATAAATTTATATCGAGAGGTACCTTACCGGAATTATGGCCGAACCCGTAGACGGAACTCCCCCGGTTCCGCAAGCACCGAAAGCCGGGGCACCACCAGCATCCACACCGCCCGCAGCAGCCAAGCCGGCGGCAAAAAGCAAAACAGACAGCGGAGCCCCCCCGGACCCCATGCGCCGACGTGTCATTTGGGGAATGATTTATGGCTACCTGGGTATTAACCTGCTGATGTTTTTGCGGTTCTTTTTCCCGCGCTCGCTCTATGAACCTAACACGATTTTCAATATTGGTTATCCTGCTGATTTTTCATTAGGGATTGATCAACGCTACTTGATGACTAATCGCGTCTGGATTATTCGCGAGCCCGACCGCATCTTCGTAATTTTTGCCCGCTGCACCCATCTGGGCTGCACGCCGGAGTGGAAAGCCGCTGAAAATAAATTCAAGTGTCCCTGTCACGGCAGCGGATATGACAGCGAAGGGGTGAACTTCGAAGGCCCAGCGCCGCGCCCCATGGATCGCGCGCACGTGGATTTGGATCCGACCGGGAAACTGATCGTGGATACCAGCAGGCTGTATATGGACGATCCGCGCGCCGGCGTGAATCAGTTCAACGATTCGGGTGCGTATTTGCCCGTGTAATTCTGCATACGCTCGTTCGCCGCGGCGGACGAGGCCACAGTAGGAATGTTCGTCAGGTTTTGAGACGCTCTCGGGGGAGTTAGCGATGGCCGAAGAAAACGGCGAAAAAAAGAGCACCGGGCTGCTCGACCGTGTCCGCCAGGATGTCACGGATTTAAAGGAAGTCATCAAGGAAAAGGGTAAGGATGAGCTGGAAGGGCTGAAAGAGCCCGATAAGTCCCAGCTATTCCGCTCCGTTTTCCGTGTGAAGCATGATGAGACTCCGCGCAACCGCGCTCTCTCGGTTCTTTCCAACGTTTTCTTTCACCTGCATCCCGCAAAGATAAATCGCGACGCCGTAAAGTACAAATACACGTGGGGTATGGGCGGAATCACTTTCTACTTGTTCATTGTGCTCACATTTACCGGCGTACTGCTGATGTTCTATTACCACCCGACCAAGGTGCAGGCCTTCCGCGATATTTTGTATCTGGAAAATGATGTGCCCTTCGGCAAGCTGCTGCGCAACATGCATCGCTGGGCCGCACACTTAATGATTATTGCCGTCTGGCTGCACATGTTCCGCGTGTTCCTTACCGGCTCGTACAAACGCCCCAGAGAATTCAACTGGTGCATCGGCGTTCTGTTGATGGTGTTGACGCTGCTTCTTTCGTTCACCGGTTACTTGCTGCCGGACGATCAACTGGGATTCTGGGCCGTCACCGTGGGCACGAACATGGCTCGTGCGACGCCGTTGTTAGGCACCGAGGGACCGTTTGGCGCATTGATGGGCATGACGCCGTATAACGACGTGCGCTTCGCGCTGCTGGGCGGCTCGATCGTGGATGCCAACGCGCTGTTACGCGCCTACATCTGGCATTGCATCGCGATTCCCTTGATCGCCAGCATCTTCATGGCGCTGCATTTCTGGCGCGTGCGTAAAGACGGCGGCATTTCGGGCCCAGCGCCGGTGATGCTGGAATCGGAAATCAAGGAAGAGAAGGGCCATCGTCCCGTGGTGTTGCGGCCGAGTGGCGTGCAATAGCTGTTCCTTTTGGATTGGGTGGACGTCCGGAACGATTGTGGAACCACGATTGTGAAAGACTCTAGAAGCGGGGTTTGAGGCCGATATGAACTGGCATCAGATGTGGGAGATTGCTTCCGCGCCGGACAATGTGCCGATCGTGGCGCTATTGTTTTTGGTTCCATTTTACGTTTGGTATGCATTCCGGCAAGCGTTCGCCAACGACCGCCTGATTGACAAACTTTCCGCAGACCCGGCGCTGGCCAAAACCGAATATCGCAAGACCGAACCGTGGCATCCCAAGTGGGAACGTGAAGTTCATACCTGGCCGTATTTGATGCGCATCGAGCTGGTGGCGGCAATTCTGGTGACCGTGCTGCTTATGGTCTGGTCCATCCTGCTGAGCGCTCCGCTGGAGGAGCCGGCCAACCCCAACGTCACCATGAATCCTGCGAAAGCGCCGTGGTATTTTCTGGGATTGCAGGAAATGCTGGTGTATTTCGATCCGTGGATTGCCGGCGTGATCATGCCGACATTGATCATCGTCGGCTTGATGGTCATCCCCTATATTGATGCCAATCCGCTGGGCAACGGGTACTACACCTACAAGCAACGCAAATTCGCGATTTGGACTTTCCTATTCGGCTTCATCGGCTTGTGGGTGCTGATGATCGTGATCGGCACGTTCATTCGCGGGCCGGGCTGGATGTGGTTCTGGCCGGGCCAGACCTGGGACGCGCAGCGCGTCGAATTCGCCGTAAACCGGAACCTGGACCAGATTTTCTTTGTCAATGGCGCCTGGATCATGCACCTGTTGCCCGCGGCAAATGCGGCTTATGCGCCGATCCTGGCCAGAATTATTTTTGGAATTTTTCCGCTGATCCTGTATTTCCTGGTGGCCGGATATTTTTCGCACCGCTTGCTGCTGCTGACGGAATTCAGCCGGAAAATTTTCAAGCGCATGACGCTGCTGCAAATGGTTACGACGGAATTGTTCCTGGTCCTGATGCTGAGCCTGCCGATCAAAATTATCCTGCGGCTGGTGTTCCGCATCAAGTACGTCTGGGTGACGCCATGGTTCAGCATATGAGCAGCGCGGCGCGAGGTTCGCTGATGATGACGCTTCAGAATCAGATCGCGCGGGTGGGGGCTGTACTTGCAGCCCGCTTAGAGAAGGAGACCCGGGGTGCCTGAGCTTCTTCCTGATGATCCAGTTACAAGCCGGCCCATGGCTGGACTTGTTCTTCTATCCGTTTTTCTACTGATGCTGACCGTTGCCTGGTCGCTCTATGATGAATTCTACGGGCTGCGCCCGTGGCGCGCCTATCAGGGCGAATTCTCCAAGGTGTATTCCGCCTACCTGGATAAACAATACAAGCAACGCAAGGGTGACGAGCAGAAATTCTATTCCACTCCCCAATATCTAAAGCTGACTGCCGACATCAAGGCCGCCACTGAAACCGCGCGGACCCAGGATCAGCAGATCGCCCAGCAAGTGGACTTGCTGGACCGCCAACGCGCCGCCATGACCGAGGCGTTCCAGAATTCCCGCGGACTGGTCGGCTCGCTCACCTATCAACTCGAGCAGATCAATGAGGCGGACAAGAGCGCCAAGGAATCCAAGCTGAAGGATTTGAACGAAGCCAAGGCGCAGACCTACGACGTCGCGTGGCCAGTGGAAGGCGCAAAGATAGAGCCCCGGAAATTCACGTACGGTGAGCTCAACGGTCTTTTCACTTCCATCATGACGTCCAAGGCCAAGCTGGTGGCGCAGCGCGGCCAAGTGGACCAGCCCGCCAAGGACGCCCAGGACAAACTGAACGAATATGTGAAGGAACAGCTCCCCGGCCTCGCCTCCAAGGATTTGTACACCCTGGGCGAGAGCATGAAGAATCTCGATATTCACCTGCGTCAAGTGAACGTGAATCCCAGCGGCGCATCACTCAATAACCTGGGCGGCGCCGGGCTCGTGGATCGCTGCCAGTCCTGCCATATGGGAACCGATCCGTTGCTCGTGCCCGTCACTATGACATTGACGAAAGCGGATTTAGGACTGGCGAAGAGCGCAGACGCGCCGTTCACCAGTCACCCCGATCCGGACCTGATGAAATATCATCCGCTGGAAAAATTCGGCTGCTCGCCATGCCACGGCGGAAATGGACGCGCCCTGGACACGGTCGAGAAAGCGCACGGCCGGTACGAACACTGGCTCTGGCCCTTGTATTATCCGCAGAACACGGAAGCGGGCTGCCAGCAGTGCCACGCGTTGGACATGGTCACCGAGCACGCTCCGGTGCTAAACAAAGCCAAGAAGCTTTTCCGTGAAAAGGGCTGCATCGGCTGCCACCGCTTCCAGGGTTTTGACAATCAGGACGAACAACTGGTCAGCGCGCGCCAGATGATCACGCAGCTTGAGAATCAAAAGCTAACCGACAGCCTCACCATCACGCAGCTCAATAAAAAGGGCGACTCGGCCAGCGATAACGACGCCGCGAACGCTTTTTACGCGCAAGCCACAAACTTGACCGTGTCAATGTCCGGCCGTGACGCCCAAATCGAGCAGCTCGAAAAACGCTCGCACAATCTGCTCCAGGAAATTAAAAAAGTTGGTCCGGATTTGAAAGAAGTCCGGATGAAAATTCACCCGGAATGGATTCCGTATTGGCTGAAGCATACGCATGAATTCCGTCCCACCACGAAAATGCCGCAGTTCCGCCTGCAGGACGACGAAATCCAGGCCATCGCCGCCTACATTTGGCAGTCGGCCATCACCGGTCCTGAATTGCCGAAACAGGCGCCCGGAAACGCGGCTCACGGAAAAGAGCTTTTTGAGGAGCGCGGCTGCGAAGCGTGCCACTCGATGGGCGAGGGTCCGAACCTGGTGGGAGGCGATTTTGCCGCCAACCTTTCGCGCGTCGGAGAAAAAGACAATTACGATTATCTCGTTCGCTGGATCCTGAATCCCCGCGTGCGGACGCGGCCCTACAGCCCGTTTGAGAAAAAAGATCTGGGCCCGGAAGATTACGCCAAGCATGATTTGCCGTTCGTGTTTGACCTCGACCATTCGCGCTCGCCGAACGATGGCCACGAACTCGTTGTCGAGCAGCCCACGGTCATGCCCAGCCTGCGACTCACCGTGGATGACGCGCGCGACATCGCCAGCTTCCTGGTCACGCAAAAACATGCCGATGCCAGCTACGAGCCTGCCCCATTCATGGACGATCCAAAACTCAAGGCGCACGGCAAGGAATTGATCCAGCACTACGGTTGCGCCGGTTGCCATGAAATTTCCGGTCTTGAAGACGAAGGCCGCATCGGCACCGAACTCACCAACGAGGGCAGCAAGCCCATCGAGCGCCTGGACTTTGCCCTTTTGACCGAAGATGCCAAGCTGGGCATTCAGCCGGACGGCAAAAAGACTCCCCCAGGGCGCGGCGCGTGGTATGACCTCAAGGGGTTTTTCGAAAATAAACTGACCGATCCAGCCGTGTTCGACCGTGGCAAGTACAAACCCGATCCGATGGATCGGCTGCGCATGCCCAAGCCGAACGTAGACAAGGAAGATATTGACGCCCTGACGACGTTCTTGCTCGGCTCGACTGATCCTTCGCTGCCGGCGGAGTACATGTACAAACCCGCCGACCAGCGCGCCGCAATTCAAAAAGGCTGGTGGCTGGTCACGAAGTACAATTGCATTGGCTGCCATCAGATCGGGATTGGTCAAAAGTCCGTGCTGATGGGCCTGCCGCAATTCCAGGGAGAGAACAAACAGAATCTGCCTCCCGTGCTGACCAGCGAAGGCGCGCGCGTCAATCCGGAATGGTTGAAAGGTTTTCTTGCCAATCCGTCGTTGAGCACCACGGACGTCAATCGCAACGGTGTGCGGTCTTATTTGCAAGTGCGCATGCCCACATTCTTCCTGTCCGATGATGAAATCCGCACGCTGGTGTTGTTTTTCCAGGCCATGTCCAGCCAGCCGCAGCCATTCATTCCTGAAAAACTTACGCCGGTTACCACGGCCGAAAAAGATATGGCCCGGCAACTCTTCACCAGCACAGCCGCGCCCTGTTTGAAGTGCCATGCCACCGGTGATCCGGCGCACGACAAGACGGCCATCGCGCCAAATTTCCTGTTCGCCAAAGATCGCTTGCAACCGGCCTGGACTGAGCGATGGATTACCAATCCGGCCCTGATCGCTCCTGGAACCGCCATGCCGTCTGGACTTTTCAATCGTGACGGCCAGCGCTGGGTATTCTCCGGTCCGCTTCCGCCAAGCTTCCATGGATATGCGGGCGACCACGCGAATCTGCTGGTGCGCTACATGTTCCAGTTGACACCGGAAGAGCAAAGAGCTTTGCTCGGCCGCATGCCCTCGGGTGGGGGTTCGGGCGGGGCGGGGAAGTAATATTTTTTTTAGCTTCTTTGTAGGCTTGGATTTTCGCTGTAACAGCAAACGAAATATACGTGTATGCTACTGAAAATTTCGCGTACTTCCGCCACAGGAGGAACTTTTTCGTGATGAATAGCAGATTGGGAAAGTATTCGCTGGCCATCGGGGCGATCGCCCTAATGATGGCCGGTTGCGGTGGTAAAAAAGAAGAAACACCGGAAGCGACCGCCCCAGCGGCCGGCGCTCCTGCCGGAAAAACAGTGGATCCGGCGACGGCCGGGGAAGTCACGGGCTCCGTGAAACTCGACGGTGCCGCACCGAAAATGAAGGCCATCAGCATTGCGGCCGAACCAGCCTGCGCAAAGGCTCGTACAGCCCCTCTGACCAGCGAAGAAGTCGTCACGGGAGACGGCGGAGCGCTTGCCAACGTCGTGGTTTATGTCAGCAGCGGCCTGGACGGATATTCGTTTCCCACGCCCTCCACACCGGTAAAATTTGAACAGCAGGGTTGCCAGTATCACCCGCATGTGGCGGGCATGATGGTCGCCCAGAATGTAAGCGTCATAAACTCCGACCAGACCACTCACAACATTCATCCCATCCCGATGCAAAATCGCGAGTGGAACGAATCGCAACCGCCTGGAGCCGCGCCCATCGAGAAGTCTTTTGCGCGCGACGAGGTCGCCATCCCTGTCAAGTGCAACGTCCACCCGTGGATGAAAGCCTACATGGCCGTTTTGCCCAATCCGTATTTCCAAGTCACAGGAACGGATGGAAAATTTGACCTCAAGGGTCTTCCTCCCGGCACGTACACAATCGTCGCCTGGCATGAACTGTACAAGACCGACCCGCAAACGATCACCATCGGCGCCAAGGAATCCAAGGCCGTGACATTCACATTCAAAGCGGCCGCCCCGGCTGGCGACTAGCCTCGACTTCGTGAGACAATGGCCTGCGGGGCAATCGGATTCTCATTGCCCCGCAGGTTTTAATTTTAGGCACTCGGGCCCTGTAGGACCCGCCTTCGAATGAATACGGAATACAATCCAAACTTGCACCGCTACGCCGTCTTTACCGCGTGCTGCACCTTCCTGCTTTTGATCGCTGGCGCTCTGGTGACTTCGAACGACGCAGGGCTTTCGATCCCGGACTGGCCGCTGGCCTACGGATCGCTGACGCCGCCCATGGTCGGCGGAATTCGATATGAATTCACGCACCGCGTAATTGCCACTTGCATTGGCTTGCTGACGATCGGACTCGCTGCTTGGCTGTGGAAGGCTGAAAAACGTTCCTGGATGCGCTGGCTGGGCTTGGCGGCCCTGGGCGGGGTTATTGCGCAAGGGATCCTCGGCGGCATGACCGTCCTCATGTTCCAACCGCCTCAGGTTTCGGCTGCGCATGCCACTTTGGCGCAACTGTTTTTCTCAACCGTCGTAGCCATCGCGGTGTTCACAAGTTCCTGGTGGAGTGGGAAATTACCCGCGCTGGAAGATCCTCGAACTCCCGCCGTGCGCTCCTTGGTGGTTTGGACGTTGATAGCGGTGTTCCTGCAGCTGATTTTGGGAGCCGCCTTTCGCCACAAAGGATTTGGAATTATTCCCCATCTGATCGGCGCGGTTATTGTTACAATACTGATCTTTATGACGGCAGGGGCTTTGAAAAGGCGGTTTTCGAACGTGCCGCCGCTTCGCAATTGCGCCAAGTTACTGCACATGATGATCGGGATTCAATTATTGCTTGGCGGCGGAGCGTATTGGTCCAGGCTGTATGCCGCGCAATTTCCGCAGCCCATCGCGATCATGGTCACCCTGACCGTGGTGCATACGGTAACCGGCGCGTTGGTATTAGCCGCTACATTGGTTACAACACTAATTAGTTTTCGCCAGGTGGCAGGTCCGAAAGCCGCTGGGGAGTCCTCACGAATCACGGAGCAAGTCGCGCAATGAGAAATGCAATGGAATCAACGAGTGCCATCGGCTCGCTCTCCAGCCGCCCAGCGCTGTACCTGGCGCTGACCAAGCCCGATGTTTCCTTCTTGGTGGTCATGACCACCGTCGCCGGATACGCGCTGGGCACGCACGGCCCGCTCGATTGGATGCGCATGGCGCACACCGTCTTCGGCACCACATTGATCGCCGCCGGAACTTCCGCGCTCAACCACTATTTCGAACGCGACACCGACGCGGTGATGCGCCGCACGGCTTCGCGGCCGCTTCCTTCCGGGCAATTGTATCCGCGCGAAGCTCTTTGCTTTGGCATGACCCTGATCGCTGTGGGCACGCTTTATTTGGCCTTAGCGACCAACGCGCTGGCCACACTGCTGGGCATTGCCACATCCGTGGTTTATCTTTGCGCTTACACTCCTCTCAAGCGAAAAACCACGCTGGCCACCATGATCGGCGCGTTTCCCGGCGCTGTGCCTCCACTCATCGGCTGGGCTGCCGCGCGCGGAACCATTGGGGTAGACGCCTGGATACTGTTCGCCATTCTGTTTCTGTGGCAGTTCCCGCATTTTGACGCCATTGCCTGGGTTTATCGCGAGGATTATGCGCGCGCGGGAATTAAGATGCTGCCGGTGGTGGACCGCGAGGGTAAGCGAACATTTCGCGAGATACTTGTTACGGCCGCGCTGCTGGTGCCGGTCAGTCTTTTACCGGCGCTTACGGGCTTGGCGGGCGCGCGCTACTTTTTCGGGGCGCTGGTGCTGGGAATCATGCTGGTGGAAGTTTGTCTGTGGGCCGCGGCGTCGAAGAGCAACATGCGCGCCAAGTGGCTCATGCACGCTACCGTGCTTCATTTGCCGGTGCTGCTGGGTTTGCTGATCTATGATAAGTTTACGAGATAAGTTCACCCATTGATTGATAAATTCACGCGTTGATTTGTGATAAATCCACCCGTCAATTTTTCACGCCGCCGGGACGGCAGCGAGAGGCTATGAACGGAAAAGAAAATCCGCTCGAATTGCTGGTGATGTGCGTTGTAATGATTGTGCTTTCGGTTCTGGGCATTGCCGGCGGTCTTTCAAGAGGCCTGTTTGGCAACATGGACGGCATCCTGATGCTGGGTGTGTGCTTGATGGTGGCGCTGATTTTCGTGATCCTGCTTTTGGTGCTGGCCATGGGGCAGGGCTGGCTCGGGAAAAAGGCCGGTAGCCCTGGAACCACTCCAGCCGCGGCGAAGTAGTCCGATTCCAAAACATCAGGACAGGTTAATTGATCTCCCATCCCGCATTAAACGCAGTTCTCAACGGAGCAAGCGCCGTGCTGGTCACGGCAGGGTACTTCATGATCCGCGGAAAGCGCGTGCTGGCGCACAAGATTTGCATGCTCGCGGCCACTGGCACGTCCACGGCATTTTTGGTTTCCTATCTCATTTATCATTACCGGCTATATGTCTCGGGAGCAGGCGCGGTGCATTTTCCGGGGCAGGGCAACGCGCGCTATGCGTATTTGACGATGCTGACGACGCACACCATTCTCGCGATCGTGATCGTGCCGCTGGTCATCATTTCCCTGGCTCGCGCGCTGCGCGGAAATTTTCCGGCGCACCGCACGATCGCCCGCTGGACTCTGCCGCTGTGGGCCTACGTCTCCGTGACCGGAGTACTCATCTACGTGGTGCTGTATATGGTGTATGCGCCCCCGCATTCATGAATCGCGCAGCCCAATTTCGAGTCGCGTTGCCTGCACCATCAGGAAAGTATTACAGCGAAGCCCTTCCAGCAGCGCGTGAGGTGCGACACATGTTTGAGCAGGGAAGTGCAGTTGCAATATGCCGGTGAAACGAAATGAGTAGCGTCCCAAACGCCGCCGAATCCGTTCCCGCGCCACCCGCCAAATCTCCGATTGCAAAAAAGTGGCTCATCGGCATCCTGGTCCTCACGTTTACATTTGTGCTGATGCCGTTTCTGCTGTGGTATATGACCACCTTCAGCCGGCCGCTGACCGACGCGGACCTGAGCGCCTACTTCACCGATTCCATTCATCCCCGGCGCGCGCAACACGCGCTCTCGCAAATTGCCGACCGCATGACCAGCCCGAACGCCGCACTCCGCGAATCGGCCAAGCCCTGGTATCCGGAAGTAATTAAATTTTCCGCGCAGGGCAGCGATGAATTGCGCGTGACCGCCGCGTGGGTGATGGGGCAGGACAATCAGTCCGCCGAATTTCACGCCGCTCTGCTCAAGCAACTAGACGACGCAAATCCAATGGTAAAGAGAAATGCCGCGTTGTCCCTGGTGCGTTTTGCCGATCCCGCCGGGCATAATGTAATTGTTGGAATGCTATCACCGTATCAAATGTCCGCTCCGAATTCCGGCACGCTGGCGATTCGGCTGAAAATAGGAGACGTCATCAATCCGGGGACCATGGTGGCCCACATCCTTGCCCCCGGAGAGAAAATCGAAGTGCGTTCTCAAGTGCCGGGAACCATCCTGCAGTGGTCCGCGGCGGACAATTCGCAAGTCGAGGCTGGAAAACCCATGCTGCTCGTGGACGCAAGTCCGGAAATCGTTTGGGAATCGCTTCGCGCGCTATATTTGATCGGACATAAGGAAGATTTGCCGGCCGTCAACCGCTACGTGCGCGGCGCGGATGGTATGCCGCAGCAAATCCAGCAGCAGGCGGCGTTGACCTCGGGAGAGATTACGAGTCGCGGTGCGAAGTGATTTGTGATTCGTAATTCGTGAATGGTCCGTGGCGACATTTCGGACGAATAATGGAAAGCCTTCTAATCGAATGCTCCCACAAAACACCCGCTTAGAACAGAAAAACATGGATTTGAAAAAATAAGGAAAGTATCGGGCGCAGGTCTATTTTTCTGAGGCTTACTACTAAAAAATACTACTAGAACTCACCGCAAGCCAGTCACGAATTACGAATCACAATTCACGAATCACGGCACTCAGAACGGCAACGTTCCTTCACTCCCCTCAAACTCCGCCAGCGGCACCATGTCAATGGCGTCCCACGGGCAGCCTTCCAGGAAAGCTCCGTCAGGACCTTTGCTGGTGCACAGTTTGCAGCCGATGCATAGCAGGGGATCAACAATTATGCGGCCAAACGGCGGATGGTCCTCGTCCGATGCCCAAAACATGCAATCGGCAACCGGGCAGTATTCGACGCACGCAGGCGATCCGGAACATCCTGTGCAATTTTCGTTAATGACGGCGAGAATGTGCGGCTTGCGTTTGCGCTGCGTGGTTGTGCCCGTCGAGATTGGCGATTCCTTGACGACAATTCCTGCTTGATATTCCGCAATGCTGGGGGCCGTGTATGCCAAGTCGATTCCTCCACGGATGTGCGTCGCGCCCGCCTATTCTTGCCGACCCGTCTCCTCTTGTCAATAATTCTCCGCAGCAATTGGGCATAAAATGTATTCCAATTACCAAACAAAGAGCTGTCCGCCCAGAAAGCGGGCGGCCGCTACGAAGGCAATCCCCACAAAGACGAAATGGTTTCGTAGAGGCATCTTCGTCCCATGCTGTTCGGGACGAAGATGCCAGGTTTAGATTCAACATATCCCATATTTAGGGGTTTCCTCGATTGGCTCACTGTAAAATCAAGACATCCAAACCCAATTTGAGTACACTTCCGATTCGCATCAAGTTCGTACCACGGATTCCAAGAAGTCCGGAGGAAACGATGTCCAAATCGCGCCGGCAATTTCTGAAGAAATCCTCGCTACTCCTGCTCGGCGCGGCCGCCGGGTGCAGCAGCAAGCCGCACGCTCCCGCCGAGCCGCCTCCCGGCGCGCCGCCCGCATTCGGAACTGCGCCGGAGGTTGGCCCGGCAGTTTCCGTATCCACATTCGTGGAGGCCGAAAAGCTTGTACAAATTGAACTGACGAAGGCGGAGCGCAATCTGGCGGCCCAAAGTTGGCGGGCCAATCTGGCGGCGCTCTATGAACGGCGTACCGGGCCGCGCAAGGTCTCCCTCGATCCGGCGATGGCCCCTTACTCGCTCTGGAATCCGGTATTGCCCGGCGAGAAACCCGGCCCGGAACACGACCGGTTTGTGCTCGGCAAAACCGATCCTGGCCCATTGCCCGCGAAGGATGAGGACATCGCCTTCGCTCCGGTGGCCCAGCTTTCGCGCTGGATCGAGACGCGAAAACTTACCTCCGAGCGGCTCACGCAAATCTATCTGGAGCGCATCGCAAAATTCGATTCCAAGCTGCGCTGCGTCATCACCGTGATGAGCGAACCCGCCCTGGCGCAAGCCAAAACGGCCGACCAGGAAATCGCCGCCGGAAAATATCGCGGGCCGCTGCACGGCATCCCGTGGGGCGCGAAGGATTTATTGGATACAGCGGGTATTCCTACGACCTATGGCGCTGAGCCCTACAGAAACCGCGTGCCCGCGGCCGACGCCGCCGTTGTAAAACGTCTTCACGAGGCCGGGGCGGTACTGATCGCAAAATTAAGCATGGGAGCGCTGGCGCAAAACGATATCTGGTTCGGCGGCCAGACCATGAATCCGTGGCTGGTGGAGGAGGGATCGTCAGGATCAAGCGCTGGCCCCGGCGCCGCCACGGCGGCTGGCCTAGTGGGCTTCGCCATCGGCAGCGAGACCGGCGGCAGCATCATTGGCCCGTCCATGCGCTGCGGGATTGCGGGACTCCGGCCCACGTACGGCCGCGTGCCCCGAACCGGGGCGATGACGTTGTGCTGGTCGCTCGATAAGCTGGGCCCCATGGCTCGAAGCGTCATGGACACCATCCTGGTGTTGCGAGCAATTTCCGGCCCCGATGCGGGCGACCTCTCGAGCGTGCCCAGCAAAATTGATTTTGATTCTGGCTCCAGTGTGAAGGGGCTTCGCGTAGGATATTTCCCGGCTTGGATGAAAGAGCTTCCCGCGACCGATGTGGATCGCGCCGCGCTCGAGGCGATTCAAAAAGCGGGAATGGTTCCGGCCGAAGTGACCCTGCCCAACTGGCCGTATGGTTCGCTGGACTTAATTCTCTTTGCGGAAGCGGCGGCCGCCTTTGAGGAACTCACGCTGAGCCACGGAGTGGACCAACTCAAGGCACAAGTGTCCGACGCCTGGCCCAATTTATTTCGGCAGGCTCGATTCCTTTCCGCCGTGGATATGGTTCAGGCGGATCGTTTGCGCCGAAAAGTCGCCATGGAGATGGCTCGCGTATTCTCTCAAGTGGACTTGCTCCTGGTGCCGTCATTGCGGGACGAAATGCTCACCATCTCCAACAACACGGGCCATCCTTCGTTGACTTTGCGAGCAGGATTCGTTGAGGTTTCCACGGCACGCAGCGATTGGGCGCCGGATCCAGCCAAACCACTTCCGGTCTTTTCTCCGGCGCGGCGCGTGCCTCATGGGATTACGTTGATCGGGCGGCTATTCGAGGAGGGAACTATCGTTCGTGCCGGTCTGGCCCTGGAACGCATCTTCGGTGTGGCCGGCGAGCGTCCTCCAGGGTTCTGAAGTTCTACAGACCATCACATAAATTTTCTTTGCGGGTCGTGGCGTCACTGACACCGGAAAAATCCGAGATAAAGTCCGAGATGTTTGTGGGTCGCGGCTTCAGCCGCGACATTTAATCGCGGGCAAGAATGGGCTTTAGCCCCTGGGGGTAAACCGGGAAATCAAATGCTTCAACACAGAGGGCACGGAGAGAACACAGAGAGCACAGAGAAAGCAGGAAAACATTATTGCGAAACATCCTTATTTTCTCTGTGCCCTCTGTGTTAACGCTTTTAGGGTTGGTGCTGTCGGGCCCAGTTTCAATCTTCATTCATGCGGCCAATCACGGCCTTGGTAAACTCCGCCGTGGTAGCCGTGCCGCCAACGTCGCGCGTCGTGTATTTCCCTTCGCGATATACTTTGTCCAGCGCGTCAAGGATCCGGCGCGAAGCTTCCGTTTCATTCAAATAATTCAACATCATCGCGGAGGACATCACCAGCGCCGTCGGGTTCGCGATTCCTTTGCCAACGATATCGGGCGCCGTGCCGTGAACCGCCTCAAACAGCGCGGCGACATCGCCGATATTCCCGCTGGGCACCACGCCCAGTCCTCCCACCAGCCCTGCCGCCAGATCGCTGACCACATCGCCGTAAAGATTCGGCAACAGGAGCATATCAAACTGTCCGGGATTCATCACCAGTTGCATGCAGGTGTTATCCACAATCATTTCCTGGTATTCGATGTCGGGATATTTCGCGGCCACCACGCGAATGGAGCTAAGAAAAAGCCCATCGGACAACTTCATGATATTGGCTTTGTGAATCGCATGAATCTTCTTGCGCCCATTCTTGCGCGCGTATTCAAATGCAAATCGCGCGATCCGCGTGGAGGCGTATTCGGTAATGATCTTCAGGCTTTCCACGACCCCGGGTACCACAACGTGCTCGATCCCCGCATAAAGATCTTCCGTATTTTCCCGCACGATCACCAAGTCCACCCCGGTCCACCGCGAGGAAACCCCGGCGACGTTTCGCACCGGGCGCAGATTTGCGTACAAATCCAGTTCTTTGCGTAGCGCGACGTTTATGCTGGCTGCGCCCGTTCCCACCGCCGTGGCCATCGGCCCTTTCAGCGCGACATGCGTGCGCCGCACCGAAGCGACGGCTTCTTCGCGCGGAAATTCTCCCACGCGCTTGCCATTTTCAAGCACCGCGGAATAAACCTCCCACTCCACGGAAACTCCGGTGGCTTCAACGATCTGTTTGGTTGCGTCTGCGACTTCAGGACCGATTCCGTCGCCGGGAAGGAGAGTGATTGTATGAGTCATCGTCTGCTCCATCATAAGAGAAAAGAGAACCATTGTCGAAAACAACGGAAATACGGGTTTCGTTCGTGAAGATATTTTCCGGAAACAATTTTCCAGGTTCG
>Ga0207024_10003_pt1 | contig 91948 bp, 84 predicted proteins | sample Alteio_BWMinCont_44_FD_153470 | JGI IMG/M metagenome (GOLD analysis project Ga0207024, IMG submission 153470) | Enriched cells from forest soil in Barre Woods Harvard Forest LTER site, Petersham, Massachusetts, United States -... | ecosystem: Environmental > Terrestrial > Soil > Temperate forest >...
CATTAAAGCTGAGTGACGCCAGTACGGCGTTTCATTCGCAATTGGATTATCGTTCTGGTGATGTAATGGTGATCAAACATCGGATCAATGCCTTTTATTCCACCGCTTTAGAAGCAATTTTAAATGCCAATGAAATCAATCATTTGATTTTGTGCGGAGTCTCGACAAATTTTGCAGTAGATAGTACGGCACGTGATGCTCATGATCGCAATTATTTTGTCACCATTGCCAGCGATGCCTGTGCCAGCAATAGTGAAGAAAATCAAGAAAAAGCCCTGTCGATTTTAGAGATGATTGCTGAGGTGAAAATGGTCCAAGAGGTGGTAGGATAAGTCAATAATGTTGTAAATTTAGACAAGATATTATCAAAATAAGGTAAAATAAGCATATAAATATCATGAAGAAAAAGATAACCTAGGGAATCAAACTTAACTATGATAAATCACTTTATTCAACTGCTTAATAAGCATCTCGGATTAGCTGTCTTATTATTTGGTGTAGCTTACCAAGTTTATCCTTGTCCTATTACTCCTTTCGATCAAAAAAATGGAGGGCAGTGTATAGAAATGGATGGCGCCCAGATTTATCTACATGTGTCAGGAAAAAAAACGCCGACCATTGTTTTTATCTCAGGTCTAGGTGGTGATACCACCGATTGGAATAAAGTCGTACCACAAGTTTTGCAATTTGCCCGTGTCGTGACCTATGATCGGCCTGGCTTAGGGAAAAGCCAGCCTTGCCAGTCCTGTGAAATGATTACCGCCAAAGATAGTGTTGCGACGTTGAAGATCTTACTTAATAAAGCGCATATTAATCCGCCTTATATTTTAGTAGGGCATTCTTTGGGCGGTTTATATGCGCAACTTTATGCTGCTAAGTATCCGACTGATGTTAGTGGGATGGTATTAGTCGATTCAACTTATCGAAAGGCAGAAACTAATATTGTGATGCCGTCACCCTCAAAGCCCTCTTATAAAGAAGCCTTAGGTATGCAAGAAAGTAAAAAGCAACTTCAGGCCGTTACTTTTTTTCCTGAGATCCCTTTGATAGTATTAACAGCGACGCATCATTCAAAACGCATCAATGAAGCAGATTGGCAAAAATGGCAGCGCGATTTAGTTACCTTGTCACCGAAAGGAATGCAAATCATCGCTTGGAATAGTGGTCATTATATTCAGAATGATCAACCGCAATTAGTAGTTGATGCGATTGATACGTTGGTGCATGAGGAAGAGTAATCATACTTAAATCAAACGGCTCTATAAGGTACTAATATGAGTTTGAGACCAATTTTATTAAATTTACCCATGCCAATTACTACACCTCGGCTTATTTTATGCCCACCAAAAGTAGGTGATGGCATTGCTGTCAATGAGGCTGTTTTAGAATCTTTAGATATTTTAAAACAATTTATGCCCTGGGTAAAAGAAAAGCCCTCTGTCGAGGATTCAGAAGAATTTGTGAGGCAAGCTGCTGCAAACTGGATTTTAAAAAATAATGATGAACCTTATCTTCCATTATTTATATTTGATAAAAGCACGGGTCGTTTTATAGGCGGCACTGGGTATCACCACTATGATTGGGCAGTACCTTGCGTAGAAACTGGATATTGGATTAGAAGTACTTGTGCAAACCAAGGATACATGACTGAAGCTGTGAATGCCGTCACACAATATGCATTTAAACAATTAGGGACGAAGCGCATTGCGATCACTTGTGACATTGATAACCAACGCAGTAAGAAAATTCCAGAGCGGCTTGGATTTACATTAGAGGCCACCCTAAAAGCTAATCGTATAAAAATCACTGGCGAAACAAGTGATACATTAATGTTTGTTCGTTATGATTTAAAAGGGTTACCTGATTTATTGGTTACATGGTAATGTAGCAAGTTATAAGAATATCTCTAATATGGTTAAAGAACTGATCGATTCTATTTCGTTTTGAAAAAGCAGGATTTAAAACGCTGGGAAATTATGCAATGAAAGTAGGCGCTTTTACCGGCCAAGATACGTGTTTAATGCTAAAACAATTAAGATAGACTATAATATTATCAGAGAAAAATAGTAGAGTCAGTAGCAAAAGGTCCCTCTATTGTTGTCCAGTCGATATCCGTATCCCATTGCTGACGAATTGTGATGTCAGCCCATACCGCCCAGAAGGGAGTGTTCAATTTTTAGTCAATCAGAATGGAAATCAATAGTGAGATGATGGGCTAATAGTAGGTTCATTAGTGAGAATTTTGCCATGACAAGTAGCATAATAATAAGTTATATTTTAATCTTTAACTGTTACAATTAAATTTCCTTTTATATTTTTTAGCGATCACTATGTTGGATCAACAAATAGATTATTTTGGCGACTTGCCTGATGAAATCATTGTGCAGCTGTGCAAGAAAATGGCTGTACGAGATCTCTGTCGTTTGGCGCGAACTTCCAAGCGTTTGCGTCATCTCATTATAGGTGATGATAAAATTTGGGAAAGCTTTGTTACAAATTTTGCAACAGAAGTAGCGGTTCCAGAAAGGTCAAACGCTTTTCAGATCCAACGAAGAATTCAAAATAGGTTTATGTATATAGACAAAGGAGTACGTTCTTTAATTTACCAGGGAAAAATTTCTTTTCAGGATTTTCAATGGGTGACAACGTCTTTGCTTGATAGTCGACTAGAACTGACACTTACAGGTGGGTTAGTGGTTCCTCATTCACGTGTAGTGTTAATTAGCCGTGGTAGCTGGTATCGGGTTCATGAGGCTACAATCGAATTTCTCAGTCAGCAGTGTTTGTTTGCTTTATTGGCTAGGCTTGTAACCTTTTCACAAGCAGTTGCTTTACATGACTCATGGGCATTTGATTTGTTATGGGAAACTCGAGTAAATAGCTTTGACAAATTTAGAACTCATTATCCTCAATATGGCTTACTTGCTTTAGCCGAAGGCTGGTTGAATTTGGCGCAAGTTTATCAGATCTATCATCCTGCTTTGCTAACCAGATATTTAAATGAGGTGGAAGTAAGAAGTAAATATGGAGAAACAGAATATGATCAGGCAAATAAGCAATTTATTGCTAGAACGTGGGAAGATTTTTTACATCCTTTAGAACAAATACATATCACAGCGCTTAAGCTTATTAAGCAAAAATTAACTTTATTGCCAGCCGTTTCAAATGGCAAGAAATTTTTAGACTATAGTGAGCTAGAAAAATTGTATGTAGGGCTCGAATGGCGGCCTTTTCAATATTTGGTTACGCTTTATTCAGCTGATAAATGGATAAATCATACCGCACCAGAACTATACCAATTGTTATTTCAAGTTGATTTGTGTTTAATTGTCATTAAAAAGCTTAAAATCGTGATGGATATTGGAGAAACATTAGTTGATGCTGCATTTGCTAAAATGCATCATGAATATAAATGGACAAATTTATCTGGTCATTTACGTTTGCCAATAAAGTTGCTGGGTGATTTTATTGATATAGCAGAGCAGGCATTAAGATTTGTCTCTAAATTCTTTATAAAAGATAAAGCTAACCGTGAATTATTAGAAAAATTGGTGCAATTAAAACAAGCTGATGTTGCAGGGGCATCAGATGAATTTAGAATTACTTTGTACAAAGGCTTTATTCAAGCCTGTAATCATTTTATCAGTTCCAAAAGGTATGAGTATTTGCAAAATAAAGACAGACATTACGCCTCGTCCTTATTTCGGAAACAAGAGGGGCATGGAGGATATTAAAATGGGTGGCTTGGAATATATGCCATTAACACCCATAATAATGCAACTATTGCTTATCGTGCTGATAAGCGTTTTCCTGTATCTAGCACGTCTAAAGTGTTAGTCGTGGCAGCGATTTTTCAAAAGAGTATGACAGATGTTAATTTGTTGCAACAAAAAATAAATTATAAACAATCAGATTTAGTCATTGACTCGCCGTTTAAATAATGTTGTAAATTTAGACAAGATATTATCAAAATAAGGTAAAATAAGCATATAAATATCATGAAGAAAAAGCTGGGCCTGAGAGTGATTTTGAACAAATACTCCATGAGTTAAAAAAGCAGAAAAATAGGGCCATACGATGGCGTAAATATTAAAGGAGTGAATCATGAAACAGAAAATATATAGAAAAATTTATATTCTTATTATGGCAATTTTATTAATCAGTACTAGCTTTGCTGATAAAGCGGTTACATCTCCAGAAATAAAGCCAGGATATTTTTCAGAAATCCTTGTTCAGGCAAATCGTAATGATGAAGTTTATTATCCTAACGGTTATACATCTGTATATGTCGATGCTAAAAATACAATTTATGCCACAACTCCAAACAGCGGTCTATTAATAGGATATAAAAATGATCAAGGCAAATATCATTTTGAACAATATACGACTAAAAATGGTTTGGGTAATAATAGCGTAGATCAAGTCTATGTTGATAAAAACGACATTGTTTATGCTGCAACTGATAGTGGTCTTTCAATGGGTTCAAAACAATCTGACGGAACTTACAAGTTCAGAAATTACTCAAAAGGATTGGAGAGTATGTCTAACCATACGAATCAAATTTTTATGGATAAACACGGCAATATTTATCTTGGAACAGGGGGGGAATTAGGAATGACAGGGGTTGGCGCTGTTATTATCGGCATTAAACAGCCTGATGGTAATTATATTTTCAAAAGTTATGATCAAAAAAATGGACTTGATCCTTATGCAGCTATTGTTTACGGAATATATGTTGATAATTCAGGGACAATATATGCTGCTACGGATGATGGATTATCAATTGGAGCAAAGCAATTTGATGATAGTTATAAATTTATACAGCCCATAACAGAGAATATATTGACTAGTATCTATGTTGATACTAATGGAAAAATTTATGCTACTGATATGAATGATGCTTTATTGGTAGGTGCAAAACAAATTGATAACAAATATAAATTTATTGAGTATCCTGACGATGCATTAACCTCTGTAAGTTCTTTATATGTTGATAGGGATGGAACAATTTATGCCGCTACTCAACCTGGGGTATCCAGTAAATCAGTTTGCAGTGGTGATCCGGATGTGGGTGGTGGTCTTGCGATAGGGAAAAAATATCCTGATGGACGCTATCATTTTAAAGTTTATACCAACGGCTTAAAAAGTATTAATGTCAATGGAATTTCTGTGCAAGGTAATAATCTTGTCTATGCAGCAACACAAGATGGTCTTTATTACGGCTCATTTCCTGAACTAGTCTTAAACTTAGGTAAAACTGTCGTTTTTAAGTCTACAGGTTGCTAACAATATAAATGAGTAGTGAATAATTTAAGGAGACTATGATTATGTATTTTACATATGATGCAGAAGCTTTGGAATAATTTTTTGAATCATTTTAAAGGCTAAATAATTGAGAAGTATTATAGCTTTAAGCATTATTATTAAGCCACACTTAACATTATTTTAAGCTTTTTCTGCTATCATCGTAGCTACCTACTATTATATTAGCATAACTAATAACCAATAACTAAAAGTATGTTTTTGCCATTAGAGATGAGAAACGATAATTATGTTTGATGATTTACCACTTTTAAAAAATGCTATTTGGTATGAAAAACATAAATTTTTTGTCAGAGCGGTTGAATGCTACCAAAGTTTTATTGATTCGCGCCCTTGTGGGAGCTACGTACTTTATTTTTTTACTCAGTCTGATCATGAGCGTGCACAGGAGGGTTTAGATCGTTTATCTGTGTTGGCTAAAAGTATGCCCATACCTGCTTCGGAGATGTATGAAATTGGCTTGCTTTATCGGCAAGGCAAAAAAATCAAGCGAAATTTTGAACAAGCGCGGCATTGGTTTAAAAAAGCTGCAGAAATGGGTTGTGTCGATGCTTATCAAAGTTTGGGAGAGCTTTATCAAAAAGGGTTAGGGATAAAGCTAGATTTTCGTACCGCTGTGCAGCATTTTCACAAAGCTAAAGAATTAGGTCATTCTACTGCACAGCAGGATATTGATACCGTATATCGAAATGCTAAATTAGCGACTCAGCAATCCATGGCGATAGCCAATATGTTTCAGCGAGGTCGAGTCGTTAATCAAGATTATGAGGAAGCTTTACGTTGGTATAAACGTGCTAAAAAAGGTGATCCGCATGCTTATTATTATCTGGGACAGTTATATGAAAATGGTGGATCGGAAAATCCAAGAGATTTAGTAAAAGCCGTTAAATATTATCAGAAAGCCTTGATAAATGGCATTAAAAAAGCGCAAGCGGGGTTAAATTGCATACATTCGCTTCCTAATCTGACAGATGAAGAAGTAAAGACTATCGCTAATTGGTATTCCAGCTATAGCACAGAGACTCTAGAAGCTGAAAAATGGTCTGATAAAACAAGAACACGTGAAACATATGCAAATCTTGAAAGACAACTCATTCTTAATCGGCCTCCACTGGATGATAAAAGAGGTTGGAAAATATGGTTACGCGATTTAGTCGTTGTGCGTACAAAACGAACTGAAAATTATATTGATGTTCAAGATGCACAAGGAGATACCGCATTACATCTGGCCGCAAAAAATAAACTGTTGAAACATTATGCGAGATTAGTTTGTCTAAAGGCGAATACAACTCTTCGTAATACAGAAAATAAAGCAGCTCAAGATTATTTATCAGAAATTGAACTAAGAAAAGTAATTAATTTACAAGCACAAATAAATGGATTGCTGAGCCAGTTAGATCAAACTATACCTGCTTATTTGGCCAATCACATTAATATACAACATGGTTCAATTAATCCAATTGAAATGAAACAAGCATTGAGTAAACTTTATCAGCTTGATGCCATTAAACCTTTATTAGACTTAGCCAAATTATCGGTCTTAGGATTGCATAATTTTTCAGAGCGAAAAAAATTTAGTCAAGTGGGGTATGACAGTGATGACGATGATGACGAAGCTATTCAAAGCCGCCAATTTTTAGCGATACATTTTGACGCAGTAAGAGACACGGTGGAAGGGATGTTTCATTCTCAAAAGGAGTCAACATGTAAGGCTGCTTTAGGGTTGTATCCTATTAATGCTAATAAAAATATAGTCTTTATAGGTGGTTTAGCTAGCGATGCTTTAGCCACGTTTATTCACGAATTAACCCATTTCATTGCGAATGAGGTTTTTAAGAATGATTGTTATCCTTATGCTAAAAATGATGCCGTTAAACGCGATGTTTTCCTAGATATCCAGCGCGAATTGATATCCAGAAGAGCTTTACTTGATCCTATTTTGGCAGATGTATTTTCTTCCCCTTATTATCAAAAAAACAATCAAATAGATATGGAACTAATCGTACGTATTCCACAGCTATTAGTCTCTTACCCGGATGGTTTGGAGCGTTTGCAAAAGCAAGCGCCTAGATTATTAGACTATTATCAAAATGTTTTCTTAGAAGCAGTTAAAAAACACATTACCTTATTAGAAGGTAGAGCGCTAGGAGGTTGGCCATTGGAGTTATTTAGACGTAATCGCCCCGTGGTACAAATAAGATGATTTTAGTATAATGCGTTACCATAAATTAATTTTCCTATTACGATGTTTCACAAGCTGACAAATTCCATTTCGTTTGAAAAAGCAAACTTGACCCATGAACAAGTTATTTTTGCCTGGCTGGCAGAACCTCATATGCAAGAATTTTGGGATAATAGTCAAGAGCATAAAGACGATATTGTTAATTTTATTCAGGGTCGGCCGCAGCATTATTTTTATGGTACAACGCAGTATTGGGTGGGCAGTACAGATAAACAGCCTTTTGCTTTTATTCTAACTGATCAATTATCCTCTTCTCAGCCTGATTTGACAGATTTACATAGACAGCACTTATCAAAAGCAGGGCATAGCATTTCGCTCGATTTTGGCATTGGTAATAAGGATTTTTTAGGACAAGGATTGGCCGCGCCTACTTTAATTAAATTTATGGATTTTTATCAATGCTACGTCGATCCATTAGCTGATACATTCTTTATTGATCCAGACGCAAATAATCCTCGTGCTCAACATGCTTATGAAAAAGCAGGATTTAAAATACTGGGAAATTATACAATGAAAGCAGGTGCTTTTACCGGCCAAGATACGTGTTTAATGGTAAAACAATTAAGGTAGACTATAATATTACGAGGAAAAATTTGTATTAGAAAAGCGAGAACTTCATTATGAAAACTATTCTTTGTTATGGTGATTCTAATACCTGGGATCAAATTCCGGGTTCAATCGATAAAAATATAATGAGAAGGAATTTAATATGAATTTAGTTACTATGTGCCATAAACTTTTTAATCGACTTGTTCGTAAGTTGCAATCGCTATTGGGATTAGTAACCATTGGCCCGCGTGCTATTATTTTAAATGCCGATAATCAAGTATTGTTAGTAAAGCACACTTATCAACCCCATTGGTATTTGCCAGGGGGTGGGTTAAAAAAAGGCGAATCTGTCAAAGTTGCTTTATTAAGAGAGCTGAAAGAAGAGGTTGGTTTGGTCACAACTGTAGAGCCAGAATTATTTGCCATTTACCATCATACTTACTTAGGCGTTAATGATTATCCTATTATTTTTATTATCAAACGTTATTCTATTAGTCCTATTCGCTCGCCAGAAATCGAGCAAGTAGAGTGGTTTAGTTACGATAAGTTGCCTGCGATGATAAGCCCCGGTACAAAACGGAGACTTGATGAATATTTCACACATTCCGTACCAGCAGAAAAATGGTAGAAGATATAGATTACACTATAAATAACATGGCATTTAAGGGTGCAGTTTCACCGATGTTTAAAACAGCGGGAATACGGCAGATCTGATACATTAATTGGGTCGCGAAATATACCATGCTGCGAACAAAAATATTCGCCACAATGTGTGCAAACTAAGCGTTTGATGGTTGGTTTTTTACAATAGCGACAAGCGATAGATGGCATACCTTGAATGCCGCGTTGCCGTAATAAATCATAATTGGCTTTATTTAAACCGCGTGCGCCAGCGATATTCATGTCTGTCACATCTAAGGGTAAGGGCGCACCATGCACCCGGCGTAAAGTCCAGTTGGGAAGGCGTGGTGGGTTGTCGAGTAAAGTGTTGCGGTCTGCAATACGCCAATAGCATATCCGTCCCTGCTCATCACCTGTTACCACATCGCTGCCCTGCCAAGTGACGGCTGTTAAGGAGAGTAATAAATGCCGTCGCTCCATTAAACGCCCGTCAGTCATGCGCCACAATATCACGTTCCCACTCTCATCCCAGGACAACAGATAATCTGAATTGGCTAACCAGTACAGCTGCACGATAACTTCTTTATGACCATTCAGGCATTGCAACTCTATACCCGATCGAGTATCCCACACTCGTATCGTCTTGTCCCGATCTCCTGCGGAGGCGAGGCATTTGCCATCGGGATGCCAGGCCAGGCACGTAACTCTATTCCTGTGCCTCAGCCACTCTCGCAACCGCAGCCGTCTGCTGATCGCCATATCCCATAGCTGTATCATTCCCTCTAAACTCCCGGCAGCCAGGTACTCTTTGTGCCACATTAGGCATGTGACCCCAGATGCATATATTTGCTCCGATAGCGGTCTGCCACTCGCAACATCCCATAACCGTACCGTCTTATCAACACTTCCGGAAGCGAGGCGTTTGCCATCGGGATGCCAGGCCAGACACGTAACTGTATGTGTATGCCCTTGCCACTCCCGTAATAAGGCGCCGCTCGCCGCATCCCATAACCGTACCGTCTTATCAACACTTCCGGAAGCGAGGCGTTTGCCATCGGGATGCCAGGCCAGGCAATTAATCCAATTCGCAGGCCCCTGCCACTCCTGTAGTAAGTCGCCACTCACCGTGTCTCGCAGTCGCATTGTTCCTTGCGCATCCCCAAAGGCGAGGCATTTGCCATCGGAATGCCAGGCGAAGCATTTGACATTATCTGCATATCCTTCCCTCTCCCATACTATGTTGTTGCCTGCCGCATCCCACAGCCGTATCTTGTTATCCATATCTCCGGAGATGAGGTGCTTACCATAGAGATGCCAGGCCAGACACGTGACTTTGTGCATATTTCCTCGCCATTCCCGCAAGAGGGCACTGCTGGTCGTATCCCATAGACATATTTTGTTATCCAAACTTCCACCGGAAGCGAGGCGTTTGCCATCGGGATGCCAGGCCAGACATGTGACTGCATGAGTATGTCCTTGCCACTCCCGTAGAAAGCCGCTGCTTTCTGTGTCCCACAGTTGCATTGTTCCCTTCGCATCCCCAGAGGCGAGGCGCTTGCCATCGGGATGCCAGGCGAGGCATGTGATTTCATCTGTATGTCCTTGCCACTCTCGCAACAGGGTGCCAGTCGCCATGTGCAGCAGCTGTATTGTGTTATCTTTATTCCCGCAAGCGAGGCGCTCGCCATCGGGATGCCAGGCGAGGCATGTGCTCTCAAGCATATATTCCCACCCCTCTCGCAACAATTTGCCGCTTGCCGTATCCCACAGCCGTATCGTCGTGTCACTACTGCTGGAGATAATGCGTTTGCCATCGGGATGCCAGACGAGACAATTGATCTCACTCTTATGGTAAGCGCTCTTCCTATGTCCCTTTAGCATTTTGACAGGTCGTCCATCTGGCCAGCTATACAAGACAATCCTACCGTCTTTCAGCCCGACTGCCAGCAATCGCCCATTTGGGCTAAAGGCCATGCAAAGAGGCGTGGAATTTAAATCCCAATAGGCCCGCTCGCCAAAATTAATGTCGTGTACCCTAGCGTCACGCGTATTGGCATCCCGTAAAAAACTTTGTTGTAATGGCATACGTTTTATATTGCTATCACTCAAATTCACCCCATGCGCAATTAAATGGTTGCCATCCGCACCGGGCATTCGCATGCCGTGTAAATTTGATAAATCAATATCTTGATTTTCATAGCGTAAGATACTGCCCTGCGAAAACGACACTCGTGCCCAATTTAAAATCGTGAAGGCATTCGCGGCAGCGGCTTTGATTTTGTTTTGGGTATTTTTGTCATTGACTAAAGGCGGGTGTTTACTCTCCATTTTGCGTGAGTATTGCACCAAGCGAAACCAGCGTGCTTGTTCATCCAGATGATGGCGTGCTTTATTGGCTAAAAACCGCATAATCGCAGCGCCCGATTCATCAACATTCCATAATAAATTTTTTACAGTAGATTGTGTCAAGGGATTGACTTGGCTCATGGCTTGTAGAGCAGTTGCTTCTTCGCCTAAATAAGTGTGTGCGATGGCTCGCGCGACTAAAAACTCATAAAACGATTGATGTTTAAATTGATACTCCTGGTTATTCAGTGACCACAACGGTAACGCCATAAAAAAAGCGGTTAACGTGAGTTCACGCCCCAAGGGTTGTAAATATTGCTGTAAGTGCGCAGGCATGTGTGCCACGGGTAAATGACCGCGTCGGCCTTGTAAACAACTATTTACTGCTAAGGCTTCTGCAATCGTCATAAATTGATTTAAAAATTCGATTAACTGCGTTTGCAAAGGCGGGCGGGCATTAACAAAATCGGTGCTGTTAATAAACCGACGGCGTTCAGCGTCTAAAAATTGGATAAAGAATTGTTCATAAAAATCATACGCCGAGCGAATCGGCACCGTAGTAAGTACTTTTAAAGCCACCATTGCCATGTTAAGCCCTAAAGGGGTGTTTAATAAGCCTTCGAGTTGATAACTGGGATCGTGTAGGTACTGTTGAATTCTATCGACAGTATCGGCATGTTTTGCGCGACGCCTAGTGAGATAGGTTTGAATTTGTTCAGGTCCAAACAAAGAAAGGTTCATTTCTATTACTGATTGAGTCGCTAACCATTGAAACTGGTCATGTAGCCAGCGCTCGCCTTGTTGTTGCCGCAGTTCTTCGCGACAACTTATCACCACGATAGCTGCATAATCTAACAGCGGTTTTAATTGATTCATGAGGCGCGGTTCATACCCAAAACTGGCGTATTCATCAAAGGCATCTAAGAACATAATAAAACGATAACCTTGGCTCGCTAAGCTTGGCAACAAATTTACCCAGGGCATGACATAAGTTTGCCAGGTTTGGGTATTCAGTTCATTCAAGCGAATTAAAATAGGGAAAATATCACTCTGGCTTCGATTTTGAAATAACTGATAAGCAAAGGTATGCAAGAGCATGGATTTGCCAGAGCCTGCTCTCCCGAAACACAGATATAATGGCGGAGAAGGCAATGTCGCTTGTTGACAATGCACTTGTAAGCGTGTGATAAATTGAGTGACAGTGAAGGCTTGTTTTTGAACCTCGAATTTTGGTTCGACATAATAGTGTTGATAAAACGCCGCCAAATTATCTAAGGGTTCGCCTAAATACGTCATCTGACAAAATACGGTAAAAGAGTTATTCATCATTCGTTGATAGCTATCGTAAGTTTCTTTTAACGCTGGATTAATTTTCCAACACAACTGTTGCCAGGCTTGTTGTATAGCCTCTAACGTTGGGGACCACGAAGGCGGCGACGGTGTCAAACGCATGGAAGAGGCAATGGTTGCAATCAGCTGAGGTTCGGCGGTGAGTAATTTTTCTTTTAAGGTGAGTGCGGAAGCTTTCACAGCCTGGCTGACTTTATCATCAGAAGCTTCAATGAGTAGGCCAAGCTGTTTAATACTGCTGGCTTTATCTTTCTCATCCAGCTTGGGCCACACGATCTCAAGGCGGGTAAGTAAAGCTAGCTTTTGTGGATCGGTTGTGATTGGTTTTAAACTGCTTTGAATGCGGTCAGGTAAACCTAGAAAAAAACAGGAGGCATATTTTTCTAAAGCATCAGAAAATTTAGTTTGCCAGTATTTAGTAAAGTAAGCTTTTTCTATCGCATTAAATTTTTCGCGGGCTGGGGTTCTGAGTAAATCAGGTGTGCTTTCACCACCAAGCTGGTATAGTTGCGATAATATTTTTTTACGTTGTGCAGGGCTCGTTTTTTTAAGCGCTTCATCAAAGAGGGCGAGGCTTTCTTTGATGTTAGCTTCATCGGATAAATTGGCTTTGTTTAAGTAACGCGCCCACGCGGCAGTAAAGGGGGTTAACTCAGAAAACCGCTTGATGGCTTGAGTAAATAGGGTAAGCAAGGCCTTATGTTCATCTACACTAACAATAGCAAGGGTTTGTTGTGTTGCTAACAAACTTCTTTCTTCAATGGCGCTAATAATTTCTATCAATTGCCGAATGGCATAATATTCGTTTAAGTTTTGTGGTTGAAATGCCAAAAAAGCTTTGATTTTTTCCGCAAGCGCTTCGCCGATGGGTTTGGTTTTAGCGACCGTCCCCAAGGCCGCTAATCCCACGGTTAAACCTGCCGCCCACCCTGCAAGAGCAGCGCCTAATCCGACAATACCAACCAGTGGCAATATCTTTGTTAAATTTGTCAAGGTATCTGATAACACGCCACCCACACTGCCTGTCATACTGAAACTAAAGCGTAACTGTAAGGCCGCCCAGCGGGTATTTTGTTCTATGCCCTGTAAGGCACTTAACGCTAAATAAGTAAAGCGACTTAACAAACCTATTTCATCGTCTTTATGGGTGAACAATTTCTGCAAACGTGTTGTTAAGGCATCAGCGGCTTTCGAGAGTTTTACCGCATTCTCGTTGACATCAATGAGGGCATTAAATAACACCAGCAACGCTGTTAAACTTTGTTTCAGGGTGTCTGTTTCTAAACTCTCTAATACTTGTTGTTGATTGATAATATCAATAATCGCACTGATATTATCACTTGTTAATACCTCTTTGGTGGCAGGTTCCTCCATGGGTAAACGTCGCAAGGCCGCAGCCAAAGTCAGTAAGGCCGCTCTTTTATCTAAGCGACTTTCTTGCAACACTTTCAGGAACCCTGAGAGTAGTAGAGTTGTAATTTCTCGGTCTTCACAAGCAGCTAAAGGCACCAGCGCAAATAGCGTAGATAACAATAGACTCGAAGCATTAGTATGCAGCGATTGCAGCAACGCTTGTGCCTGACGACGATACGGTTCTCGTTGATCAACAGGCGTTGCATTAAACGTCGTCACAAAACTTTCGCCATCTCGCCATTGGGGTAAAAGGCTGCGAAATTCGGCGACCGAGGCGGGAGGGCTTTGAGGGGCGAGAAATTGGTTATGCATAATCCTTTATAAAAATACTGCTGTCGCGAATATCGTACACCATGATGTCAATAAAATAACGAGATAATATTTTATATTCTATACTTTTGCCGGGAAAATGATTATCTGTGCTGTTTCTCAATCTCTTTTTCAAGAGCATTTAATTCTTCTAAATCCTGCTCATCTGCTGCTATCGCTTGTTCTGCTTTTCGCCGCGCATTAAATTGATCATAAGTAGCACTGATTTGCTTTTCCATTTCAGCATGACTGATAGAACCTATTGTGTTTAAAATAGGCCTCTCGTTAAAAGTAAGAAGCTTATCTACGTTTTCACGCCAATAACGGAGTGTTAAATCTTTATGTTCTTTGACGCGTAGTTCTGCTGTTTCTAAAAAAATAATTGTCAGACGATTTAGGCTATCGATTTCATCCAGATTAAGATAATTTTTTGCAATGGTAATGTCGCCCTTGCGCACTACATTTCCTTTCCAGGTTTTAAGATTCATATTAGGGGCATTAGCATCTGCACGTTCTAAAATAATCTCGGCTGCTGTTTTCCTTGTAATGGCATAAAGCAATTTGTTTTGTGTTTCAGCAAAAAACATTTGCGTTGCTTTGTCGGTCGGATCGTAATCAGAAGATAAGGTTAGCAACTCACGTACTTTTTGATAAAAACGTAACTCTGACGTGCGTATCTCACGAATGCGTTCAAGTAACTCATCAAAATAATCTGCCCGACCATTTGGATTTTTAAGCCGTTCATCATCCATGACAAAGCCTTTGACCAAATATTCTTTCAGGTGAGTATTCGCCCATTTTCTAAATTCAGTGCCTCGTAAACCACGGGCACGGAAACCGATAGCAAGCGCCATTTCAAGTGAATAAAATATAACAGCATATTGCTTGCCATCTGAGGCAGTTGTCAAGTAATTCTTGACAACTGATTCAGCTAATAATTCCTTTTCTTTCAATATATTAGCTATGTGAAGGCTTATATTTTGCTTAGAGGTGTCAAAAAGTTCTGCCAGCTGACTTTGATTCATCCACACATTGCTATCTTTGGCATAAAGTGATACCGTCGCTTTGCCATCTCGTGTGTGATAAATAATTAGATTTTGTTGATTTTCAGCATTTGGCATGGTTGTATCCAGGTAAAATTAATATTAATTATATACTGGATTAAAGGTGAATATCAGGGTTTTTGGCGTTTATAAAAAAAGTGGCAAAGCTGCTTCAGCGTGACAAGTAGAGTAGCGCCGATAGGCGCGAAGGCTGGTGGCGGCGTCACTAGCACTTGACTCGTAACATTTTGATAACATTAGTTTTTATTCTGTTCGGTTTTGGCAGTTGCCCCCAAAGTTGCCCCCATTTAAATAATTGTATTAAACAAAATTAGGTAGAAGCAATTCTTATACAATCAAGCGTTTTAAAGAAGCAATAACTTTCTTACTTATATTTTCTATCGATTGTATAGCTTTATCATAATCGGATGTCGTTGTTTTATCGTATACCATAGTATCAAGAAATTCTTGATAGCGCTCTTTCCATAAGGGTTTTGTTTTTAATATTTTTAGTGAGTAACGGATTTCGTTTACAGGATTGTTGAAATATTCCGGATGCTGATTTTTAAATTGTTTAGCATCTTCATTGATAATATGTTTCGCTAACTTGAAAAAGTTTTCACTTATTTTGCTAGCTTGGTTTATCGAATTTAAATCATAAATATGACGTATGAGAGTTGAATCATCCTCATGATATCCTCGTTCAATAGCAGCAATACGACGAGTAAGCCCAACCCATTTTTCAATTGCGGTTTCATCAGTTGAAATACAATGAATAGGTGATGATGGAAATAGTGGCTCAACTTTTATAACATCTTCTATGAGTGTGTTAATGAGCAAACTCTCCGTTGGTAGACGGATATTGGATAATGTGAACTCTAGTAAGAGATGTGGTCGTAATGCATCACTGGCACGAAATAAAGCAGAATAAGTTAATTCAGCCCGCAAATATTGACCTTCATTACGGACAGTAGAATGACTAATAGTGATGTGAGGTAATTCAAGTGCTTTCATGATTTGCGACCTGAATTTTTTTAACTCTTTTAATAAATAACTTTTGCTGGATATAGCCAATGGCTTTTTAAGCTGCATCTTAAAGTCGATATCTTCTGACATACGTTTCACCATTTTATGTGCTTTAGCTAAACAAGTTCCTCCACAAAAAATCAATCTGAAATTTTCATTTTCAATGTGAGCAATAGCATTGATAATGTCAGTAATATAATAATCTTTTTCAATTACAGACTCTTGTAAATCAATATATTGTCGTGCTGCTGAAATGAGCTCTTTTAATTCTTTATTATTTAGCATTGACTTTGTTCTCAAAGATTAATTTACTGTTTCTATAAGCAAGACTACGACGACAGCGGCTTTTAAGCCTAACAGCATTACCTGTAGGAACTTGCGTTGTTTTACCTGCGTTATAATTTTTTTCTGCGCTACTAAGTTCGTAAGCGATGCCTAAGCGGGTTAGTGCTTGTCGAAACGTGGCATCTACACCATTTTGAATAAGGGGAATATCTGTGTATTTTGAAATATATGATTTAGCGTAAATGCCAACTCCGATTTTAACGAGCTTTTTTTCTTCAATAAGCTTATTTAGTGCGCGACTTATTTGGCGATAAGATCCGAGATCATTGAAATCTTTGCGCAATACTACGTTACCGCGAATCGTTTTTAAGCGAGATAATATTTTATATTCGAGGCTTTCTATATATTTGACACGCATAATTTAACCGCCAAAGTAGGACATATAAGATATTATAGCAGATAAATAGAAATCGCCAAAGTGGGACATATAATAGTATCAAATCAATTCCGCTATATTATGATTGAGTTTTTAGGGATTTGGGAACAGCTCAACAATAGTAATTTTAATCCCGTCGAATTCGACGGGATTAGTACATGTTTCTTTAATATTTAAAAATGCTTTTTACTAAATGCTCTGCCTGAACCATTTTTTAAATATTTTTCAAATGCATGAGCTTTTTCTTCGGTATCAAACCAAATAGCATTTTTTATTTTCCAAGGTTTATATTTTGAAGTGTGTGAGCATTTGCCTTGATTGTGTTCCTCTAATCTTCGTTTAATATCAGAAGTACAACCAACATAATAATGTTCTGAGGGAGGATCGGTTTTTAGGATGTAGACGTACATTTTGTAGATTATATATAAGCTTTTGTATTAATGGTTTGTCGAACAGTCCGCCTACGCTCTTTCGCCTACGCTCTGCGAGCTACGGCGCAACAAGACGAGCTACGGCGCGATCAGCCTTCGCGCTAGATATTTTCGTAGAGCCTAAACTGCTTACTTTTCTATTGGATGGTTTACCGAGCCGAAGCGCCGATAGGCGCGAAGGCTGGTGGAGGCGGCGGGAATTGAACCCGCGTCCGCAAATCCGCTGCCTTTGGTACTACATGTTTAGCGACATCTATGATTTGACTGTATATCACCCGATGCGCAGGGCTTTATACAGCGAGTTTAAGTTTTAGTTTAACAGTTATCCCTTAAACATAAATAACTGCGATCTTGTGAGAAATGACCATCGCGAAACACACGAGCACAAGCACTTATGTGGCGATGGCCGCCTGCTGTTTATTAGACAGCTACGCTCGGTTGTATTGAAGCCTAAAGATTAGGCAGCGATAGCAACGTCACTAGCAGAGTATGAGTTGTCGTTTGCAACTACACATTTGCAGCGTATTTTACGAGGTGAGCTACATCCTCGACATGCACCTCCGGTTTTGTAACCCGCGTCGAAGCCAAGTCGCCCCCAGAAGAACAGTTATTATAACATAAATTGTCGCTTGTTGGATAAGATATTATTAGATAAGATGCTAAATTTAATTATAATTAAAATAATAGCTGGAGATGTTGCTCATGGGCCTAATAGAAAATGTTTATCCATTAAATTACGATCTTCGAAATTGTGTAGTAAAAGTTTTATCCCATACTGATTATTTAGTAGTTAGAGCAAGAGGCGATAAGGTAAATTCCGTTTTTCTATTTAAGGAAAATAATTGGGTTATGACACATAATTATCAGCCCCCACTAGAAGAATTAGGGGGCTATGATATGGTATTCTCACGCGGGTATTTATATACAGCTTTTGTGCAGGAGGTTGCCAATTCAAGTGACTATCAATTAATCTTTCGAGGCCTCCTACCCCCCGATCAATTAGTAGCAACTGCTACTACTAAGATCTCCAAACCTGCCTTATCTTTCGATGCTAGATTGACAGCGGTATTTATTTCAGGGAAAGATGCTTTGGGTAATTGGCAGCCAATTAAGATAAATAATACTACAGAAAATTTCATACACGCAATTTATATTTTTGATAATCAAACGTATCAATGTAGACAAAGGGTTCCCATCGAGAAGAATGCAGAAAATTTATTTTTTTCTGGTAATTCAAGGTGGCTAGTTGCGGCGGGTAGTTTTTTATCGCATCTTTATATAATTGATTTATGGTTACCGAATAGCCAGCCTTATTTTATTGATTTAGCTAAACCTAAAGCTAGTACAGTAAAACATCAATCGAGACATCTTGTAGCTATTTCCGAATCCACGAACCTTCCTTATCTGTTTTATCTTGGGCCTAATTATCAACCAACAAATCCCGATGAAATAGTGCGAGTGAGTAAAAGTGGAATAAAATTTTACCCTATGTTAGAAGTAGGAGATATACTGGAATTACTCATTTCGCCAGACGGCAATTATTTAGTAGGTATCGCAGGTATTAAAGCGAATTTACCACAAAGCTGGTATCGTCAATACCAGGTTATTATTTGGAATCTGGAGTTGCGGCCACTACACACATGGGGTGACACAAGAACGCCTGTACCGGAGCCAGATATCCACTCCATAGGTTTTGATTCCCGTGGTCGCCTTAACATTGTCCATACTACCAATAACGTTTTACAACTCAGTATCCTCGAGCAATCGCCAAATTACTGATAAAACTAGACATCTTTGCTGGCTTAAGGCAAAATTCGACTATAATGTCAGCTAACTTATTCATTTTGCATGGTCCCAACTTAAATTTGCTAGGCAAACGCGAAACTAGCATTTATGGCAGCGATACGCTTGATATCATAAATGCACGCATAAAAGACTGTGCGACAGAATTAGGTTATACCACGCGCATTGAGCAACGCAATGCCGAGCATGAGTTGTTGGAATTGATTCATGAAAATGCGGGCCAAGATTTTATTATTCTGAACCCAGCGGCGTTTACGCATACGAGTGTGGCGTTACGAGATGCTTTGCTAGGAACTGAAAGTAAATTTATTGAAGTACATTTGAGTAACCCTCATAGCCGTGAGCCATTTCGCCAGCATTCGTATTTTTCCGATGTGGCAGTTGCAGTGATTTGTGGATGTGGGGCGCGAGGTTATGAATTTGCGGTGCACACAGCAGACGATTATTTGAGAAGGGCCTCGGCCGTCTTTCCCGCGGGGGCGGGAATCCAGAAATTAAAACCTGGATGCCAGCCTTCGCTGGCATGACAATAAAATTTTAGATAGTGTAACAGAGGTAAACGATGGATATCGAGAAAATAAAACAGTTAATTGAATTAATTGAAAACAGTGGTTTAGCTGAAATTGAAATTCATGAAGGTGAAGAATCTGTGCGTATTAGCCGTGCGAGCACGCTAAGCTATGCTGCACCAGCACCACAACAAGTCGTGCAATTGCCTGCGGCAAATGCGGTAGCGCATCAATCGGAACAGCCAACCGCTGCGCAGCCCAATCAATTAACTGGGCATGTGGTGCGCTCGCCCATGGTAGGGACGGTATATTTAGCGTCTTCTCCCGAAACGGATGATTTTGTCAAAGTCGGCCAAAGCGTTAAAGAAGGTGATACTATTTGTTTAGTAGAAGCCATGAAAATGTTTAACCAAATTGTGGCCGATAAAAGTGGCGTGATTAAAGCTCGTTTAGTGGATAGCGGTTCACCCGTTGAATTTGATCAACCTTTATTTATCATCGAATAATATTTAGCTAATAACATGAGATCTTCCAATGGCAAGACGTATTAAACCCAAAATCACTAAGCTTAATAAAGTCGTGATCGCCAATCGTGGCGAGATTGCCTTACGCATTTTGCGCTGTTGCAAAGAGCTTGGTATTAAAACCGTGGCAATTTATTCCAAAACCGATGCTAATCTTAAGCATGTATTATTAGCGGATGAAGCCATTTGTATTGGACCGCCAGCGGCGAGTCAAAGTTATTTAAATATTCCCGCTATCATCAGCGCAGCCGAAATTACCGATGCCACCGCCATTCATCCTGGCTATGGGTTTTTAGCCGAACGCGCGGATTTTGCCGAACAAGTAGAAAAAAGTGGTTTTATTTTTATTGGCCCACGGGCAGAAACCATTGCTTTAATGGGCGATAAAATTTCCGCGATTGCGACTATGAAAAAAGCCGGTGTGCCTTGTGTGCCAGGTTCTGAAGGGCCTTTGGATGAAGATCCAAAACGCAATAAAGAAATTGCTAAACAAATTGGTTACCCGGTTATTATTAAAGCCGCGGGTGGCGGCGGTGGTCGTGGTATGCGCGTAGTGCGCAGTGAAGCGGCCTTATTAAATGCGGTTTCCATGACTCGCAGTGAAGCCGGCGCTGCGTTTGGCAACGATATTATCTACATGGAAAAGTTTTTAGAAAATCCCCGTCATATTGAAATTCAAGTGTTAGCCGATCAACATGGAAATGCCATTTATTTGGGCGAGCGCGATTGCTCCATGCAACGTCGCCATCAAAAAGTGGTAGAAGAAGCGCCCGCGCCCGGTTTAAATGAAAAACAACGTCGACGTATTGGCGAACGTTGTGTTAAAGCTTGTAAAGAAATTGGTTATCGTGGAGCCGGGACGTTTGAATTTTTATATGAAAACGGTGAATTTTATTTTATTGAAATGAATACCCGGATTCAAGTAGAGCATCCCGTCACTGAAATGATTACCGGTGTCGATATTGTGCGTGAACAATTGCGCATTGCGTCCGGTGAACCGCTTAGTTACAAACAAGATGATATTCATATTCGTGGGCATGCTATTGAGTGTCGTATTAATGCAGAAGATCCTGAAACTTTTATTCCTTGTCCAGGCACTATTACGCAATTTCATGCCCCCGGTGGAAATGGGATTCGAGTAGAGTCCCATATTTATAATAATTATAAAGTTCCCCCACAATATGATTCCATGATTGGCAAATTAATTGCTTATGGTGAAACCCGTGAATCGGCTGTGGCACGTATGCGTATTGCTTTAGATGAAATTGTCGTAGAAGGGATTAAAACCAATATTCCTTTGCAGCAAAAAATTATGCGCGATGCTCACTTTCAAGAAGGCGGTGTGAATATTCATTATCTGGAAAAGAAATTGGGGTTAATTTAAAACTTTATGTCTACTTACTGGCAATTAAATTTAGCGCCCTTGAGTGCGGCTCCTGAAGCTTTGGAAGCACAATTAGCGGAATTAGGTGCCTGTGCTATTAGTTTTGAAGATGCCGGTGATGAAGCCATTTTAGAACCTGAATTAGGCACCACGCCGCTTTGGTCACAAACTAAAATTTCAGCTTTATTTACCGAAGAATCCACGCTGCATGTTGCATTAGCTTTATTGAAATATAGTTATCCTAATTTATCTCATACCATTGAAATGCTCCCCGAACAAGATTGGGAGCGCGCCTGGATTCAGCATTTTCAACCCATGCAGTTTGGTAACAATACGTGGATTTGTCCGAGTTGGTGTGATCCGCCTGTCGCCACGGCAGTGAATATTTTATTAGATCCGGGTTTAGCCTTTGGTACTGGCACGCATGCCACGACTGCATTATGTTTACAATGGATAGATCAAGCGAATTTAACTGACAAGACTGTTATTGATTATGGTTGTGGCTCAGGTATTTTAGCCATTGCTGCCTTATTGCATGGTGCGCAACATGTCTATGCGATTGATCACGATCCGCAAGCTTTACAGGCCACTAAAGAGAATGCAGAACGCAATACTATTGCACTTCAGCGTTTGAGTATTTTAGCGCCTGAAGAATTGCCAAAAACCTTACAGTCAGATGTTATTATTGCTAATATTCTCGCGACCCCGTTAATTGACTTAGCGCCGTTCTTTGCCAAGCAACTTAAAGCGCATGGTAAGATTATTTTATCGGGTATTTTACACGATCAAACTGATACGATATTTGCTGCCTATCAAACTTATTTTACTGATTTTGAAGTAACAGAACAAGAAGGTTGGGTACGAGTTGTTGCTAGTTTACGAAAGTAATTTGCCAACTCGCTAAATCCACCTGCCAGACATACGGTTCCGTGGTTTTAATGCCTACTGCTTTGTTAGAATAAATAACGGGCAGTGGAGTACGTAATAAGGTCATTCTAATATCTCGACCTGTTAAAGTTTGAAAAGTATCGGCAATAGTTTGCATCATCTGTGTAGCTGTTAGTCTTTCGGTCATATTAGCAGAAGTAGTTTGATAAAGCGCTTGAAAAAGAGGTTCAAATGCAGGTACAGCCGTGGGCAGATAGCGAGTTAATAGATTTTTACATTTCTCTATAATACCGCGTACATAATCAAAAATATTCTTGCCTAATTCTATGCACCCTTGAGAATCATTTATTATTTTGCGCCTCGTATATTCATCTATATAATTTTCTAACAGATTAATGTGTTGTTTCCAATTTTCACCATATTGAGGTGGAGCATAATTAAATATCACCGTTAATAAAGTGAGAGCGAAAGAATACATGTCAGAGGCGGGTGTTGCACGATAGCCACTTGCTAACCGGCAGGGATCACAATGATTAAAAGTCGCTTTAATTTCTGTCACTGTAGCATCTGTTGTGCAGATAAAATCTTCATCTATTAACCAGCTTGTTACCTGATCGTATTCTTCATACCAAATAAAATTCTCAGCCTTAATATCATTATGGACTTTACCTGTTACATGGAAATTATGTAAGTTTAAGGCCATGCTATAGGCAAAACAAAGTTTTTTTGTAAATGGCAAAGTACTGTCTGCTTTTGAAGAAAATTCAATCCATTGTTCTTCTATAGGTATGGAGGAAGACAAGGGTGGAGTAGCATCCTTGGATAGTAAACTATTAAAATAAGTGATGGGGTTAACACCTGGATAAAGTAATCCCAACAAATATCTTTTATCAGTGGGCCAATACCAAAGGTAATTTAAGGTCATACCTTCTAGTACTTCAAAACTCTCTTTTGTAAGCTCAGAAATTGGAGAAGGTGGTCTACGAGAAGCTTCTTGGTAAATTTTAACTGAAAAAGGCATATGAGTGAAAAGTTTAATAGCCATTGGCTTGTTAGCCGGATAACAAAATTCTAAGCGGTAAACAACTCTCATTTGCGTTTTATTTCCCTCGGCAATAAAGTGTTGCCCATTTAAGCCCTCTCCAGAGAGTAAGTAAAGCGTCGTTTTGTTTGCGTCACTATTAGCACGATCCAATAAAAATGAATACGGTAAATTAAAGCTTGGATCTTTACGATCAAATTTTATCTTCATACTATTGATTGATATACATATGCGCCAATGTAATACTTTTTGCCACGGATGTTGTGGATTAAGTTGGTTATATTCTGCTAATTTGCTAAGAATGTTTTTAACCACGATGGGGTGGCGGTGAGCAAAAGAAAGCGTAGGGTGTAACATATTTTTTATTATGGATGATAGCAAATTAAGCAATATTACCAAATATTTAAACAAAAATAATTGTAACATAACTTGTAAATATTTTTTCAAATTATTCGCAAAACCCTCTTGTTAGTATTTTATCTGGTGATATAATGCACAACCAGCGCTTAATATTTCCTTAATCTAAAGGGAGTATGGGTGACACAGGTAATTATTTAACAACCGAAAAGGATATTTTAATGAGCACTATTATGAATTCAGCTGAACAAACTGTAGTAACTAACGCAACTGATGCAAAAGCAACTGTAGCAACACCTACGAAAACCACTTCTTTACGCGAATCAGTAACTGAAACAGTAAAAAGATATTATGAACAAGTTGAAGCTGATAGCACAACCAATGTCTATGAAATGGTATTGGCTGAAATTGAAGAACCTTTGTTAGAAGAAACAATGAAGTTTACTCGTGGTAATCAATCTCGTGCGGCAGTCGTTTTAGGCCTTAGCCGTGGCACCTTACGTAAATTATTAAAAAAATATGATTTAGATTAAGCTTAAGAATGGAACTTAATCTTAATTTCGAAATTAAACAAAGCGCGCCGAAAATTCGGCGCGCTTTGTTAAGTGTGTCAGATAAAACCAATATCATTGCTTGTGCTAAAATTTTAGCAGCGTTACAAATCGAAATTCTTTCTACTGGCGGTACTGCCAAACTCTTAAAAGAAGCCAATATTCCTGTTATTGATGTCAGTGATTACACGGGTTTTCCTGAAATGATGGATGGGCGATTAAAAACTTTACATCCTAAAATTCATGGTGGTTTATTAGGTCGTCGTGGTGTTGATGATGCCATCATGCAGCAACATCATATTGAACCTATTGATTTAGTGATTGTTAATCTTTACCCATTTCAACAAACGGTTGCCAACCCTGATTGTGATTTAGCCACAGCGATTGAAAATATTGATATTGGTGGGCCGACTATGTTGCGTAGTGCAGCAAAAAATTATATCAGTGTTACTGTGATTGTTGACACGGCCGATTACACTAAAGTATTAACTGAAATTAAAGAGCAGGGTAGTACTAGCTTGCAAACACGTTTTGAATTAGCGAAAAAAGTGTTTGCTCATACGGCGGATTATGATGCTGCGGTGAGCCGCTATTTAAGCCGTGATGATAAGGCTGAGTTCCCTGCCAATTATCAAATAAGCTTTGAGAAAAAAACCGATTTACGTTATGGAGAAAATCCGCATCAAAAAGCCGCTTTTTATGTGGAAAAAAATCTGTTATCGGGCAGTATTAGCAGTGCTGAATTTATTCAAGGTAAAGAATTATCTTACAATAACATTGCCGATGCCGATGCGGCGTTGGAATGTGTAAAAAGTTTTTCGCAGGAAATGGCTTGTGTAATTGTAAAACATGCTAATCCTTGCGGAGTTGCGGTAGCTAGCTCACAAGTAGAAGCTTATAAAAAAGCTTATGCAACCGATCCCACTTCAGCATTTGGTGGCATCATCGCATTCAATACAGAATTAGAAGCTTTAACCACAGAAATTATTTTAAGCAACCAATTTGTGGAAGTCATTATTGCGCCAGAAATTCAGCCTGAAGCATTAGAAATATTAAAAAAGAAACCGAATATTCGGGTATTACGCACCGGTCAATTGGTGAAAGCAAAAGCCAGCTTTGATTATAAACGCGTAACCGGCGGATTGCTCGTACAAGAAGCTGATAATTTATTATTACATGTAAAAGATTTAAAAATTGTGACGCGTGTTCACCCAACTGAAGAACAATTGCGTGATTTAATTTTTGCCTGGCAAGTGGTTAAATTCGTTAAATCCAATGCCATTGTTTATGCTAAAGATAAAATGACTATAGGCATTGGTGCTGGGCAAATGAGTCGCGTTATCAGCACAAAAATTGCCGCCATGAAAGCAGAAGCGGAGGGCTTAACGGTAGCAGGTTCCGTCTTAGCTTCGGATGCTTTTTTTCCTTTTCGTGATAATGTCGATGCCGCCGCACAAGCAGGCATTGTCGCCATTATTCAACCGGGTGGTTCAATGCGAGATGAAGAAGTCATCGCGGCTGCCAATGAACATAATATTGCCATGCTATTTACTGGCGTTCGGCATTTTCGTCATTAATCGTCATTTCCGCGCAGGCGCATTAGCGTCCGGGAAAATCCCGTCGTTCCCGCGTAGGCGCATTAGCGTCCGGGAAAATCCCGTCGTTCCCGCGTAGGCGCCTTAGCGTCCGGGAAAATCCCGTCGTTCCCGCGTAGGCGCATTAGCATCCGGGAAAATCCCGTCGTTCCCGCGCAGGCGCATTAGCGTCCGGGAAAATCCCGTCGTTCCCGCGCAGGCGGGAATCCAGCATTAAACCAGATCTTTATCAATTTTTGCCTGGTAAAAAAACACTCTTCTCTTAATATTTCCTTAATCATTTTAAAGCATAATAAATTTTCTTAGAGCTTTCCAATAATAACTATATAGCGTTACTCTATCTGACATTTATAATAAAAATATTAAAAGGTTTTGGTATGTTAAGACAAAGTAGTTCTAGTTTTAGTTCAGGTTTACCTAGTACTTCTAGTAAACGAACACGACATATATTGCCACCTGTAGCTTTACAAAAACAGACTCCTTTAGATACTCAATCACAACAAAAGTTTAATGATCTTTGTCAAAATTATTTAAATAAATTAAACACTAATCTTGAGCGCGATCATTTTATACAATGCTATGTAGATTTTATTACTAAATATTCATATAGCTATAAACAAGCGACTAATTATCCAAATATAATTAATTGTTTATCTGATATTAAAGAATGCGAACCATTAACATTTAATAATGATGCCATTTTTATGCCAGGGATACATTTCATATCGAGTAGGCAATCGGATTATTTTGAAAATATTAATCTACTTATTAATAGCAGATTAATTAGCCCAAATCTTATGAAATATTTACAAAGAACTTATTATGAAAATGGCCTTACAGATTTATTTAATTATATAAAAGTAGCATCAACTCTAGTTAATCCTAAGTTCAACCATACCACGAGTTTCTCAATTAGTTTACCTGATTCTAAGCAATGTGACATGGATAAATGCGCTTTTATTGCTTATTTAATTGAAATATCGGCAGATCGCTATATATTTATGATTGCGGCTAAAATAAATGGATTCCAACTTCCATTGCAGGCAGTAGGAGCTCAACAAATTCCATTTTCACAGCCGCCTGTAGTACAACTCAATTATGATTTCCGCATTAATCATTTTACAGCAGAATTATATAATACCTTCTTAAGTTTCCCTTCTGATTCTAATATGCCACATGTTTTTACAAGAAATCAATTAGTTAAAACTTCCGATTTTGTTTTTAATTTAACAGAGGATTATTTAGGCAGACTTATTGAGCCTATTGATCCTGATTCTGCTTATACAGATTTCAATAGCTTAAAGAATGTCACTCCATTATCTAGCCCTACAGTCTCGCGTAGCTCTTTTGTTGCAAGTGGATCACCATTTGGGTTTGGGCAAGTACCTGGTTATTTAATGCCAAGAAGTTCATCATTAGGTACAAGATCTGCAGCATCCTCACCAAGAATAGAGCGTGGTCGTGGCATGGCAAGAAGCCCTTCGTCAGGGACTGGTCGTGATATGCTATTAGGGTCTGGGCGTAGCCGAGGCACGTATTCAGGTCCCAATTCTCCTGTTGTGAGAAGCCTATTTTTAGGTGGCAGCCATACAGCGCCTCCAAGTCCAGGTATTTTTTCGAGATCTTATTCCGCATCGTCAGCTGCTTCGCCACTTCCGACTCCGCCTGCCACGCCTCAATTACAGCAACCGTTTAGATCAAACCCCCTCAGTTCAAGCGGTAGCTGGAACAATAATTCTTATCATAATAGATTTATTTCTCCTCAACAGACCATTTTTGCAGGGCAGTTAGAAGACTCAATTAAATCACAATTACAACGTATGTGTGTAAGTAGTTATCCAAACTACCATGATCCTAAGTTTTTAGATTTTCATGCTTTATTAGCAGTGGATTCTTTTATAAAAAATTATTCTTTAACACGCCACCAACCTCAGTTAATTACTAATTATTTAGGTTCACCTCAATTTAAAGAAGGTACAGTTGAAAAGGATTTTGATCGAAATCCTGATTTGTATGTTGCTGGTAAGCTTTGTTCGCCACGTAGTGGATTTGACCAATATAAAAAAGATCTTGATTTTTATTGTGGAAATTTATCCAATTATTTACAACGACACTTTTTTCAAGGGGGGTTATTTGACGCCTTTAATCAAGCAGCTATGGTAGGTTTGGGCTTCGCTCCTAATAGACATGAAGCTAAGAATTTGTTTTGTAATCCTCCCGATCTCAACTATACTAAGGCCGATCCTACCGCTTTAGCGGCATTCCTATTTCCGATGTCTTTAGATAGGTTTATATTGATTGGTACTTCTAAATTCCGTAATTTACTTTTTGTGGGGGATGAAATTATAGAAGTTCCACTTGTTAACGCTTCCCGTTTGCCTGAACCTGGAGTCATGCAAATAAATTTTGATATATTTGCTCCAACTCAAAATCCTCAAAATGTAAGAATTAATAATTGCTTTCTTAGCTTTCCCGTTGATAGTTTTGTTCCTAAGGTAACTCATGAAAATCATGATGAGGTATATCATTTGCTTGCTTCAACTGAGAATATTAATTTCCCTGAGTTAGTTTCAAAATTTGGCATAATAAATTTTTCTAGTATGGCAATTCCTACAATCTTAGGCAATCTACAGCATAATATAAAGGCTGGTGAGAAAATGTATTAAAATTTTTAGGCTTGAGTAAAATAAATTTGCTATAATTTATCTTTAACCAAGGAAGTAGCCTAATGAACATTCTTATCATCGGCAATGGCGGGTGCGAGCATGCTCTTGTTTTGAAAATAGGGTAATAAAATTCTTGATAAGTCTTATGCTCATATGTTATCCTTTATATTAATACAAAAATAAAGTTTCTGTAATTTTTCGTTTTTTCAAATCCCTCATGTTATTTAATTTTTTCACTTGAAATATACCCTTTTTTAGGGTACCATTTCCGCATGACTACTAAACAAAAATCTGCACTTAAAACCTTAGAAGAAATAACCGGGCAAAAGCTTACTCTAGGTGGTTTGTTAGCCGCAATTCGTAAAGGTGATGGTTTATCGCAAACTGAATTTGCCGATTTATTAGGTATGGCATCCAACCGTTATTTATCAGATGTTGAGCACGGGCGGCGTTTGGTTAGCCCTAAAATGGCGGCAAAATATGCCGAAAAATTACAGTATTCCCCGCGTCAATTTGTGCGTTTGTGTTTGCAAGATATGGTCAATCGAGATGGTATTAAAGTTGATGTCATTCTTAAGGAAGCAGCCTAATGAACATTCTCATCATCGGTAATGGCGGGCGCGAGCATGCCCTCGCTTGGAAAGCCGCACAATCACCTTTAGCCACACACGTCTTTGTTGCGCCCGGCAATGCTGGCACGGCCTTAGAGCCCAACATGAAAAATGTTGATATTGCTGCCACTGACTTATCCGCTTTATTAGAATTTGCCAAAACCACTCCCATTGATTTAACCATCGTAGGCCCGGAAGCGCCATTATCATTAGGCATTGTCGATTTATTCCAAAAGCATAGCTTAAAAATTTTTGGCCCAACGCAATTTTGTGCCCAACTAGAAAGTTCAAAAGCCTTTAGTAAAGACTTTATGCAAGCGCATGGAATTCCCACCGCTTTTTATAAAACCTTTACCGATCTTGATGCTGCCAAACAATTTATTCGTCAACAAGGCGCACCGATTGTAGTAAAGGCCGATGGTTTAGCAGCCGGGAAGGGCGTGGTGGTAGCATTAACCGAAGCCGAAGCGATTGCTGCGGTAGAAGATATGTTAGGTGGCAATCGCTTTGGCGCGGCTGGCCATCGTGTAGTGATTGAAGAATTCTTAAGCGGAGTCGAAGCGAGTTTTATTGTCATGTGTGATGGTAGCCATGCTCTAGCGATGGCAACTTCGCAAGATCACAAGCGTCGTGATGATAGCGATCGGGGCCCTAATACCGGTGGTATGGGCGCGTATTCGCCTGCCCCTGTTGTTACTACTGCTATTCATGATAAAGTCATGCAGCAAGTGATTCAGCCAGTATTAAATGGCATGGCTAAATTAGCCCATCCTTATAGCGGTTTTTTATATGCTGGTTTAATGATCGCTCCCAATGGCGATATTAAAGTGTTGGAGTTTAATTGTCGCTTTGGTGATCCAGAAACTCAACCTATCATGTTGCGTTTAAAAAGTGATTTGGTAGCGCATTGCTTAGCCGCCGTTGATAAAAAATTAAACCAAGAACAAACTAGTTGGGATCCACGACCCGCAGTGGGGGTGGTGATGGCGAGCCAAGGTTATCCAGACAATTATCCCAAAGGCGATATTGTTGAAGGGCTACGGGATAAGGATACTCTCGATGCTAAAATTTTTCACGCTGGCACTATTTTACGTGATTATAACGTGATAACTAATGGTGGAAGAGTATTATGTGTGACAGCTTTAGGCGCCAATATAAAATTAGCCCAGCAAGGGGCTTATCAGGTGGTGAAACAAATTCATTGGGGCAATGAATTTTACCGGCACGATATTGCTTATCGGGCCATATAATCTCAGATTTATACTGCCGATTTACTAACAGGATTAGATTTATTGGGCTGTGAAATATCAGCCCCAGCAGTGAAATAGCTGCAAATTAAATATAATAATGCGACACAAATAATCGATTTAATCATGATTAGCCCTCCGTGGTATTCAGAATATGCTTTTAGTATAGTAGAGAAAATAATAATTTCCAGTGTATACTTCACTTAATATGAAAATATTTTTTGCTAGTACATTTTGGTTAGCTATGCGCTATAACCCACGCTATATTCAATTTATAGATGCACTCTATTTTGCAATTTCTATTACTATAGCATTTTTATTAGCCGGCATAATCTATGCAATATTTCATTTACCCCAAGTAGTATGGTTGCTTTTTACTGCTCCTTTATTTATTTTATTTGCCGTTGGGCCTAATTTAACTAAACAATGTTTAAGTATTGTACAAGGCTTTCTGGTAGTCGCTAGTTTAAGTTTTATTACGGCTTTATTAGGTAATAATATTATTACCTTATGGCTAATATTAATAGCTGCTTCTTTTATTGCTTATTATTATTTTCCTTTAAACCCCAAATTTGCTGCTTTTGGGGTGGTGGCGACGATTTATTTAGTCATGGGTTTAGCTTCGCCAAGTCATTTTTCGATTGCCATAGAGCGAGTTGTGGCTATCACGGTGGGAACACTCTGCACTTTATTATCTTATAGCATGTTTTCATTACTACGTAGTTATTTGAGTACCGGAAGCATTATTAAAGATTGGTTGCAGTTATTAAAAACTGCAGTAGATGATTTAATTGCTCATCCAGCTCCTGCGACTGATTTTAATGAATTAGTGAAGCAACAAATATTGTGTGCTAATTTTACCCGTGATAAAAATATTTCCTCAGCAATTTTATTAGAAAGAATAACCAGTAATTTAATGGTATATTGCGATCGAATTAGCCATACCAATGGCCAAGTTATTAATCAAATTTTTCGCCGCCAGTTGCAACGCTACTTTATTTGTATGAAGCATAATTTAGTGAATACTCACAAAATGTGTTTAACAGAAGCGTATCAACAGCTTGAAGCAGAAGTGGGGTGTGGCATTAAAGACGGATTATTTGAGCAGTGGTCATTACCTGTGAGAGTAAGCTTTACTGACGCTATTTTTGCTTTGCAAATGGTCGCTATTGATTTAGATAAATTATTAAAACATACCTATCATGAACACGCTACTGCATAATAAAGATGGAATTAAACTCGGCATTCGTGCCGCTATTGCCATTACTATTGCGTTTTTTTTAGGAGGTTTTATAGATGCAGGAAGTGCTATTTGGATACCAATTTCAACCATTGTAGTTTTACGCTTAAGCGTGGGCGGCACTATTGATAGAACTATCAGCCGTATTGCTGGGGTAGGAATTGGTTTTATACTTTGTATCCCGTTTTATCATTATATACTTATGCCTTATGGACATAGTGTCATATGGATTTTAGTGTGGTTATTTATTGCCATGGTTGCAGTAAAATATAGTTATTTTTGGACCATGCTATTTTCAACTTTATTAGTACTTTGCTTGATTGCCAATTATTACCCCAATGGTATAGCAGGAAATACCGATATTCATTATGTGTTATTACGTTTTTATAGTGTGGCTCTGGGTGCGATTATTGGCGGTTTAAGTAGCTTATTAATTTTTCCGCAAACGAGTTATTACCCCTTACGTCAAGCTACGGCAAAATTATTTGATAATATCCATACTTATATTGATGATTTAATTCAATTGCAAAATAATACAGAAGGTCGAAACTATGATTTTGATAAACAGCAACAAGTATTAATAACACAAATTACTGCGCAAAATGGTTTGCTAAACGAATTAAAACATGAACCAGGCAGGTTTGCAAAAGTTTATGCCATATTAATTCAATTGCCTGTTGCTGAGCAGCGTTTATTACAAACACTGTTAATTTTAAGCCATTTAATTTGTGATGGAAAATTGTTTAAAGATACAATAAGTGCGGAAATTATTGAAAAGTTACAGCAATTATCTCAAGCCAGTTTGTACCTCAGCGAACGCATGGTGCCACATAATGCCACTATTAAACAAGAATCTTTGATGCCGAGTTTACCAAAGCCAGAAGAGTATGATGGATTGTATAAAGCAATTCGTGCAACAGATTATCGAGAAAATTTTGAGTACCGGCAATTATTACAACGTAATGCATTAATCAGTCAATTAAAAGAATTAGCAGGGCATATTAGAGAAATTTTAGAATTAGTAGAAAAAGTGCCGTTGAAATAATAAAATCCCTCACCCTTTAACGAAGGAATCCCCCCTTTGAAAAAGGGGGGTAGGGGGGATTTATTAGAAAAACGCAGATGCATCTAAGGTCGTTGTCCAAGTATCTTTATCAGAATATAATTTAGCATATTGAAACTCAGGGCCAACGTAGACATTGGTATACACTTCACCCGTTACACTGGTTAACCATTGGTTTCTCATGCCATTGCCAGGGGTGGTATCAAAATCTGAGGCTATTGCGCCATCCAAAGGCATGGGTACATTGGCCATATTATCTGTGGCACTATAACTGACTTGAGCTGTTATAGGGATATTTCTAACCACTGGAGTATAGTCAGCGCTAACCATCCAAGCATCCAATTTACCATTAGAAGTTGTAGAGGTCCCTTTATTAACATTTTGAGCGCTGGTAACATATTCTGAGGTAACACCATATTCACCATAAGATAAACCTATGTTAGCATCAAACATCCCATTTCTTTGACTATTATAAATTGGTCCACTCGGGATACCATTGATAGTTTGTGAAGTAAACGCACTTCCTACAGTTGAACCATCACCGCGTAGATCGCTAAGATAACCTGCGCCAGCATTAACAGTAAATAAGCCCAGTACTCTAGTATAGGTAGCGTTAGCTAAGTAATTAGTTAAATCATTATTAAAGGTGCTGGGTGTTTGATACACTCCAACATTCACATTCAGTCCACTTTTAAGCGGATGCCAGCCTAATACCGCTTGATTAGCCGCGGCACGGAACATATTGGTGGTTAAGGCATTACTCCAAGGCCCGTTACCATCAAACGCACCTACCGGTAAATAATTATCGCCCCCAGTAAAATACAAAGGGTTGAGATCTAAGTTACCCACATTAATAAAAGCACGGCCTAAGCTCACTGAGTTACTCGGTAAATTAGTTTGTAATGCTGCCACGCCAGTAAAATAATTACTAAAATTAGCTACGGTATAGAAGGCTGCACTACTGAAACTCACACCACTACCAGAATGATAGCTAATTGCATCAGGTGGCGTGTTATTAGTACTCGGCGCATAAGAACCGCCCCATTTTTGTAAATCAGCTTCTACTTCACCACCGATGACTAAAGGGTTATTTAACACATCTTTAGATTGCAATATAGAATAGGCTAAACTCGTACTAGGCATAAAGGCATAAGGGTTAACCGTATCTAAAGCTATAAAAGAGGGTTTGGTTTCTACTGTTGCTTCTTGGCTCACTTCTTTATTTAGCAGGGCAATTTCCTTTTGCAGTTCTTTCAATTCATTCTGTAAATTCTGTTGTGTGGTGGTTTGGGTTAAGGCAAAACTGTTAGTTGCGACTAAACAGCTTATAACCAAGGCTAATTTTTTCATAGTGGAAACCTTCTTAAATTAATTAAATAAATACTACCTCAAGGAATGTATCAGATACTAATAAAAATCACAATAAATATTGCATAATTTAAAATAGATATGATAAAGTGCAAATTCGTAATTAAAAACAGGAGTTTTATCTATGTCAGCTTTTAAAAAATGGAGTTTTATTCTGCGTTTAGATCAAATAGGAGTCGCCTTAATCCCATTAGTTATTGGGGTATTAGCTTTTGTGAATGATATAACCAGTTTTTCCAGTTCGGTAAAATCAGTTGTGACCCCTTTAGTAACTATGCCCGGGGATGTCAGTCAACATTGGCGTGCTTTACCTGCATCGGTTGCACCCTTGGCTTATACCATGATGTTTTTAGGGGAATTTTTAGTGGGTATTTTAGCTTTGATAGGCATTATTATCATGTTAAAAAATATTAATAAAGATCATAATTTCTTTGAAGCTGGTAAACGGTGGATTTATTTAGCATGTGGTTGGGGTATTATTGTTTGGGGCTTAGGCTTTTTTGAAATTGGAGGCGATTGGTTTTTAGCCTGGGAAAATGACAGTTTAGCTTCGTTTCAGCAAGGTTCTTTAATGTATGTATTAGAAATTGCTATAGCCTTTATTTATTTGAAGTTATCAAAGGAATAAAGTTTAAAAATCCCTGTCATCCTCGCCAGGAGCCTTCAGCGACGCCAGCGGGGATCCAAGGTGTTAACAGAGTTTAATTTAGTAATAAGCATCGGCAGCAAACTAAAAAACCTTGGATTCCCACCCTCGCAAGCTCGGATGAGAATGACAAGGCATGAAATATAAAAATATTATTTCAAATGCTGTCCCCAGTATTTGTGAATAAGATGATCTAAAGAAATCTTACCCATGCCGGTAAACATCAACATCAATAATAGCAAACCCCAATTAATATGTTGATCTAAGCCGGCTTCTCCACTTGGCAACCAGAGCGCATGAAACGAAAGCACGCAGGCAATGTTGTAAATAAAAAAGATTAAGATAGAAAGACGGCCACCTAAGCCTAATACTAATAATACTGGCAAAGCAAATTCAAAGCCTGTACCAATATAGGCGGCGACTGTGGGTGAAAGTAGGGGCACATCATAGACATTAGTAAACAACATCACCGTGCTTTGCCAATCAGCTACTTTCGCAAGCCCAGACATAAAAAATATTTTCGCCAGCCACAGCCGAACAATTAGCTCGCCTACAGGGCGCACATAATCTAACACTAAAAAACAATACTTTAAAATTTTGCCGAAGATGGTATGAATCAACATGTTATGCTCCTTCTATCATAAAACTATTAATATATCCTTTTGCAACTAATTCAGATAATAATCTGTCAGGGGCTAGTTCAGGAAATTGCCGCTGGGCTATTTCACACGCTGTGACAAATTCGGGTGCTTCCTTTAGTATAGTCAAAAATTGAAATTCTGCTTGGGTTAATACCCCAATTTGTACAATTCGTTGTTGTTGCCATATTAACAGTTGTTCAGGTTCAAAACAAACTAACTTTTTACCTGTATATTCGGGTTGCGAGAGAGCCCATAATTCATAAACAGGGTAGGGCGAGCTCGATAAAATAGCTTGTTTGGGTAAGAAAAAATGAATAGTCTGTGGGTTTTCGGCAATAGCTCCTTGTAATGCACTCAAATCTAATACAGTATTATTTGCGCCATGAAATACTTGATGCCAATGCCATTCAAGTTGGCATAAATCGGCGAGATAAGGCCATAAACTACTAATAGTTGAATGATTTTTGATAAATTGAGGCAAGCAATTGCCATAAGAATTTAAATCGGGCGCTGTAGGGGCATGGTCATTAATATAAGCGTTGGCTAAGGTTAAAAATACTTTACTTCCTAAAAACTGTAAACATACCGGATAGATTTTCATTAAGGTTTTTTGTAAACTTAATAAACGACTGCGGCGATAAATATCTATTCGCTCTATACTTTCTTTAGTTGATAAACTGAGCTTAGCTAATAAGCGTGGATTGATAGCGCTGGCTTCAGGTGCTGAAATAGCGGTATAAAACTGTGTTTGTAATTCATTTAAAGTCATAAATTGCGACCCCATTTCTCAATAGTCTTCGCTTCTTGTAGGAGTACAGGAAAAGCGGGCACATCCGTATCCCATTCTAGTAAAGTGGGTTTTTGACCATAAAGTTGGATAGCTTGTTGATATAAGTTTAATACTGGGTCGGTCACATGCGAACCATGGGTATCAATCAATAAATCATCCGTTACTTGATGATAACCTGCCATATGAGTTTGAATAATAGAATTTTTATTGAGTTGGTGTAAATAATCGCTGGCAGTAAAATGATGATTAACTGAGTTGACATAAATATTGTTAATGTCCAATAAAATGCCACAGCCAGTGGCTTTGCTTAATAAATTTAAAAATTCCCATTCGGGCATTTCGGAGTGTTTAAACTCAATATAACTGGAAATATTTTCTAATAATAAAGTATGGCCATAAAACTCTTGTACCTGTTGCACGCGGGCAATGATATGTTTTAGTGCTTCCTGAGTATAAGGCAAGGGTAACAATTCATTGGAATAACAGCCTTGCACCGAAGACCAACATAAATGGTCTGAGACCCAAGCTGGTTGATAACGTTTAATTAAGGTTTTAACATTAGCTAGATAAGTTTGATTGAGTGGATCCACAGATCCAATTGACAAGCCAATACCATGCATAACAAAGGGATAATCAAGTCGAATACTATCGAGCTTATCTAAAGCAATACTTTGAGTGATTAAGTAATTGTCAGTTAAGATTTCAAACCAGGGTACTGGAGGCTTATGTTCTAATACATAATCATAATGGTTAGAACGTAAACCAATACCAACACCCTGAATGTGACCAATGGATGCCATATTACGCTGCAGGCGCGCTCTTAACTTTACAAGTTGCAGCAGGTTTATTGGTGCTGCTACCATTTAATTTAGCACATAAACCTTTAGGCACATACACCCACGCTTCGCAGTCGCCCCCAACATTTACCGTAGCAGCGCAAGCAGTGGTGGCAGTGCCGCAATCATTTTTGCCTGCGGCGGCGACGCCATAACACTTTTCATAAGCCGGTTGGCCTTTTGCCATAGTTGTTTGAGTTAAACTTAAAGCACTTAATGCTAATACACCTGCTAAGGCGGTTTGGGCAATTTTATTGCTTGCATTCATAATTATCCTCCTAGATTTAATGTGGGTTTTATGATAATAACAAAATTATATGAAAAGGGGGAAATATTTTTAACTTGTTAAAACTACGCTAAATAAGACCCAACGACAATGCCGTGTTGTAAAATTTTCAATTCGCAATCAGCAAATTTTTCCCAATTTTCATCCCCGGTTAAGGGTTCGGTAGCAACCACTGTGATAACATCATTTTCATGATTAGTTTGTTTAAAGTCGATGGCCATATCGCAATCTTTCAAATGTGCTTGGCCAAACGGGGCGCGTCGGGTTATTGAACTTAAACGGGTAGAAGCAAAAGCATATAGATATTTTGAATCAGATAGTAAAATATTAAAGGGGCCCAGCTGGCTGATGTCACAGCAGCGCTGATAAATAAATTGCCATAAATCAGTGATATTATCTGGGGGCGCCGCAAAAGCTTGTAAAATACTTTCTAATAACCAACAAAAGGCATATTCGCTATCAGTTGAGCCTATAGGGGTGTAGCGATCGGAAGCGAGTGCTAAGCTCCGAAAATTTTTTAAATGGCCATTGTGGGCGAAGGTCCATTGGCGTCCCCATAATTCTCGGCTAAAAGGGTGGGTGTTTTCTAAACACACAGAGCCTTGGGTAGCCCGACGAATGTGGCTGATGATAATTTGACTTTTAATGGGATAAGCTCGAATAAACTCAGCCATTTTCGATTGCGCACTGGCGATAGGCTCTAAAAATAGACGACAGGCTTTGCCTTCATAAAAAGCAATACCCCAGCCATCGGCATGCGTATCGGTGTTGCCGCCGCGTTGCATAAGGCCAGCAAAGCTAAAGCGAATATCGCTGGGGTTATTTGAGTTCATTCCAAGAAGTTGGCACATAGGAGGATATTCTACTACAATAGAACAGTATACGCATCGTCGTCCTCGCGTAGGCCGGAACCCAGCTTTTAAAGGCCTGGATTCCCGCCTGCGCGGGAATGACGCGAGAGGAAGGTAAACCATGTTAGAAATCAATGTAATAAAAGAGCAAATCCGCGATTTAACAGAGCGCACTGCAAGCATTCGGAGGTATCTTTGACTTTGATACCAAGGCTGAACGTTTAATTGAAGTGGTTCGTGAATTAGAAAATCCGAGTATTTGGAATAATCCCGAGCAAGCGCAATTATTAGGCAAAGAACGCGTTGAGCTCACTCAAACTGTCGATACTTTGCAACAATTAAGCCAAGGTTTACAAGATGCGGAAGAATTATTAGAGTTAGCAGTAGCGGAAAATGATGAGGCAACTATTAATGGTTTAGTCACCGAATTAGCTGCGTTTACTAAGCAATTAGAACAGCTAGAATTCAAACGCATGTTTGCAGGCAAAATGGATGCTAATAATGCCTACCTTGATATTCAAGCGGGTGCAGGTGGCACTGAAGCGCAAGATTGGGCGCAAATGATTTTGCGTATGTATTTGCGCTGGGGCGATCAAAATGGTTTTCAAACTGAAGTTTTGGATGAAATGGCCGGTGAAGTTGCAGGGATTAAAGGCGCAACCATTAAATTTAGCGGTGATTACGCTTATGGTTGGTTGCGAACTGAAACCGGAGTACACCGCTTAGTACGTAAATCACCGTTTGATTCAGGTAATCGTCGTCATACTTCTTTTGCTTCAGTGTTTGTGTCACCAGAATTAAACGATGATATTGAAATCGAAATTAATCCCGCGGATTTACGCATTGATACTTATCGTTCCAGTGGCGCTGGTGGGCAGCATGTTAATAAAACCGATTCAGCGGTACGAATTACGCACATTCCCACTAATACCGTAGTGCAATCACAAAATGAACGTTCACAACATCAAAATCGTGCCCATGCTATGAAACATTTGCAAGCTAAATTGTATGAAATGGAATTACAAAAACAAATGGCTGAAAAACAATCAGCAGAAGATGCCAAAACAGATATTGGTTGGGGCCATCAGATTCGTTCTTATGTATTAGATCAATCACGCATTAAAGATTTACGCACGGGCGTGGAAAATTCCAACACCCAAGCTGTATTAGATGGCGATTTAAATAAATTTATTGAAGCCAGTTTGAAAGCGGGGTTGTAAATATAATTAAAATTAAATAAGAAATATATCATGCTAATAAAAATTCCGATTTATGAAAAGTTGACTGATTATCGAAGTAACAAAAAGAATTTCTATGTAAGCCTAGTAGAAACCGAGTACTTCAAGGAAATCTTTTCGGATCGATCGCCTAATCAGCACATTTTGGAGCCACCTGTTAACGCACAATTTTACCAGACCCAATGTGAGCCGTGTGCGCTTTTTATTCCTGGTCCAAGCCAGCTAGGAGTCATATTTAAAATGAATTCTTCCAACACTAAGCATGCTGTTCTTCTGACATTTAGAGACTATTATAGGAATTTTATAGTTTTGAGTTTACTATCTCCACTATCGAAGGTTAAGATGGAAGGCGACATGAATGTAGGTTCAGGCATTGCTTTGAACGATATACTATGGGCTCTCCGTAAATCATATTATTCTGTGAAAGAGATTTCAATGATGGGCCCGCTAGTGGACCCACCAGTCGCCCCACCGCTGGAATCCGTTGTAGTACCGCCAAGTTTTTCGAGACTTTTTCCTTTTGGACCGAGTCCTTCCGTGTTTCGTCCACCGAGCCCTGTCTATCCATTTGATGGCAAAAGCTATAATAGATTAATAAATGCTCCAGCAATAATGCCAACGGCAGGAACACTCCCTACCATTCCTCCAGCAGGTTCTATCCCACCATTTATAAGCAAATGGGTTTGTTCCTTATGCCACGGTCCTACACATGGCTTCGTATCACTCAAAAATCCTAGAAGAGGGTATTGCAAACCCTGTGATGAGTATGATGATAGTAAATATCGTGATACTGACTAATTGCACAAGCTGTATTAGATGGCGATTTAAATAAATTTATTGAGGCGAGTTTGAAAGCGGGGTTGTAAGCTGAAGCTTTAATTAAGTCTTTTAAATTTTTTATAAATCTCATCATCATTACGTTTACCAATCAGCACAATATAAATATTATTATCAATGAGTCTGTATATAATACGATATTCGCCGCTATCTACGCGATAGTTTAAGTCTTTGCTATTACCTTTTAATTGCTTACTATCTTGAGGAAAAGGTTGCTCTGGTAATGATAAAATTTTTTTCAAAATCTGAGAGCTTATTTTATTAGGCAGTTTTCGTAAATATTTTTCTGATTCAGTAGAAAAATCAATGTCGCGCATTTAATATATCTTGTATTAATTGTTGACTAGCTTTTTTGCCAATATAGCCTTTCTTATGCGCACGCTCAGCTTTCTCAGCCCAGTAATAATCTTCCATAGCCTGCATTCTTTCATATTCATCGAAAGAAATGATAACAGCCACTTTTTCATCAGATTCCTCAGATTCAGTTACACCAACTGGATGAGTTTTAATTTCATCTAAAACTGCTTTAAAGTTGTGCTCAACTTGACTAACTGTTTCAAAATACATGTTAACATACCTAATTATTTATAAATTAATTATAGCCGTAAAATTAGCTTTTATCAATTTTTACTTATGCTAAAATACCCCTAAATTTTTAAGGTTAATTACATGACAACACAACTTGATACTCCCCAACTCTCAGAAAATGAACAAATAGCCGTGCGCCGTCAAAAGCTATATGATTTACGCAAAAACGGTAATGCGTTTCCAAATGATTTTCACCGTAAAGATTTTGCGGGTGAATTGATAGCAGAATATGGCGCTAAAACGAAAGAAGAGTTAGCTGAAAAACCTGTTAATGTGCAATTAGCAGGTCGCATCATGACCCGTCGCATTATGGGTAAAGCCAGCTTTATTCATATTCAAGATATGTCTGGTAAATTACAAGTGTATATTTCAAGTAATGATATCTCTGCAGAACCTTATGAAACTTTCAAAAGCTGGGACATTGGTGACATCGTTGGGATTGAAGGCTATTTATTTCGCACTAAAACCGATGAGTTTAGTGTGCATTGTCAAAGTATTCGGTTATTAGTAAAAGCCTTGCGACCACTACCTGATAAATGGCATGGTTTAGCTGATAGAGAAGTGTGCTACCGTCAGCGTTATTTAGATTTAATTGTTAATGAAGAATCGCGTAAAGTCTTTCACACACGATCAAAAATTGTGAGTGGATTGCGGCAATTTTTAACCCAAGAAAAATTTATTGAAGTAGAAACACCGATGATGCAAGTGATGGCAGGCGGTGCAGCGGCACGTCCATTCGTAACCCATCATAATGTTCTTGATATGGATATGTTTTTGCGGATTGCGCCAGAATTATATTTAAAGCGTTTAGTAGTGGGGGGCTTTGAACGCGTGTTTGAAGTGAACCGTAATTTTCGTAATGAAGGAGTTTCAACCCGCCATAATCCAGAATTTACCATGGTTGAATGGTATCAAGCTTATGCAGATTATAACGATGCAATGAATTTGATTGAAGCCTTATTTCAATTTTTAACCCGTGAAGTTATCGGTCAAACGCAGATTAATTATGGTGAATTTCATTTTGATTTTGCCAAACCATTTGAGCGTATATCTGTTAAAGAATCGATTGTAAAATTTAACCCAGAAATTTCCTTAGCTGATTTAAATGATTTAACCAAAGCCACTGTGATTGCTAAAAAAATGGGGCTGGATATTAAACCCAGCTATGGTTTAGGCAAAGTGCAAATTGAAATTTTTGAACACACAGTTGAGCATCGCTTAATTCAACCCACTTTCATTACTGAATATCCTGCAGAAGTGTCGCCCTTGGCCCGTAGCAATAATCACAACCCGCTGATTACTGATCGCTTTGAATTATTTATTGGTGGACGAGAAATTGCCAATGGTTTCTCTGAGTTAAACGATCCTGAAGATCAAGCTGAACGCTTTCGCCAGCAAATGCTTGCCAAAGCCGATGGCGATGATGAAGCGATGCCATTTGACGAAGATTATATAACTGCTTTAGAATATGGCTTACCGCCGACTGCTGGAGTAGGTATAGGGATTGATCGTTTAGTGATGTTGTTTACGAATTCACATTCAATCCGTGATGTGATTTTATTTCCGCATATGCGGGCAGTATAGGGAGTTTACAATATAATGCAATGGAATGTTATTAAATTATTTTTTGCCAAAGTGTGGTTGGAAATAACCTCATCATTTACTCGAAGCTATAAACAAGTTGAAATTTTAGTAGTGCCTGTAGGTTGGCTTTCGATTGTCGCTTACCCTTTGTACTATTGGATTTGGACTTACAAATTTCCTCAACAATACGATAGCATGACCATGCGTGGTATTGGGGTGTTATTAAGCATCGGGTTAGTATTAAAACATCATTGGCCTGAATCGCTTAAAAAATATCAACCCGTGCAATATTATATTGCCGCAATTTACGGTTTATCGTTTCAATCAAATTTTTTATTGTTTCATAACCCCGTAGCAATTCCAGCCTTAATTACTTTATTTATGCTGTTATTTTTGTTGGTGTTTTTATTTGAGTGGATCGTTTTTAACATATTATTTTTTATTGGCTTTTTTGCAGCCATTATAGTTTATAAAATCCAAACTGGTTTATATCCTGATTTAGCCTTATATGCACCCTATATGCCACTCTATTTATTTACCGTCGTGGCAGCCAGTATTTTTAGTTATCGCACAATTCAATTAAGAGAACGTATGCTAGAAGGTATGGCAGCAGCAGGGGCTAACATTGCGCATGAATTACGCACGCCCTTATTAGGCATTAAAAGTGGTTCAGTGGGTTTAGGAAAATATTTACCTTTAGTTTTTCAAGGCTATGAATTAGCGAAACAGCATCATTTACCCGTGCCAGAAATTCGACCAACGCAATACGATGCACTGTTACCTACGGTTAAACGCATTCAATCAGAAGTAGATTATGCCAATACAATGATCGATATGTTATTAATTAATGTCAATAAAAAACATCAAAATGAACGCACCATGGGTTATCATTCCATGCGCGAGTGCATTCAAACTGCGCTTGCAAGATATCCTTTTTCTAGTAGTGGTTTGGGCTTAGACATCATCCACTATTCAGATAAAGAAGTTGATTTTGTTTTTTACGGGTCGGATGTTTTAATGATGCACGTGTTATTTAATTTAATTAAAAATGCTTTATATTTTATTGCCACGGCCAATAAGGGCCAAATTTATATTATTTTAGAACCTGGTAAAGATTATAATCGTTTACATATTAAAGATACAGGTCGTGGGGTTACCGCTAAAGAAATGCCTAATTTATTTACTAGCTTTTACACCACTACTGAAGTGGGAACAGGGGTAGGGTTAGCGTTTTGTAAATCAGTTGTGGAGTTGTTTAAAGGCAAAATTCATTGCGAGTCAGTTTACGGAGAATACGCGGATTTTATTATCGACTTACCCGTAGTAAAAGAAAAGTTAAATTAACCATTATTTTTTCTAAACACATCAAAGCGCACTATATTATGGTTGACATTATGGTGAGCGATACAACTTTCCAAAATTTGAAAAAAGTTTTCCAGGATAATTAAGGTTTGCTCATCAAATAAAGCGGGATAAGCTGCGAGGAAGAAAGGTAAGTTTTGCACATCATTTTTTTTATACGATTGAATCAGATCGATAAAAACTTTTTTAACTTCTTCAAGGGGTAATTCAGCAAATGGAGCAAATGGAATAAAAAATTTAGCAGGGTGTTCAAACACTTCAGCTAATTCTTCGCCTTCATCAAAAACAGGATCGTTTTTGCTTTTTAGTTGCGTGCCTAAAACGAAATCATAAACTAACTTCATAATATGCTTCCTGATTGCTAAAGACATATTGTAACGCAAAGAAGTACTTTTTTTAAACTTTTTAGAAAAAATTTATTACGAATTATTTCGCATTAAAAAATATTTACTTAATGCATATGCTTTAAGTAATTTTACAGCTAATTCACATTTGATTTAATTTGTGGTATTGTGGGCAAATTTTAAGCGGGATGATAACAATGTTTAAAGCTATATATCGTTTCATGGTGAAAAGTACGCATACTGCTGAGCCTATGATGATTCTTGCTGGAATATTTGGTTTCATAGGTTTTCCATTTTACTATATGGTTTGGCATTATTTATATCCTCAGCCTTATGAAAGTTTGGCTTTACGATTATCAGCTAGCTTACTTTGTTTAGGCTTAGCCTTAAAAAATAAATGGCCCGCATTTTTACGACCTTTTTTAGTTTTTTATTGGTACATAATCATAATATATGGCCTGCCATTTTTTTTCACTTATATATCGTTAAGAAATCAATTTAATTTAGTGTCTCTAATGGCAGATATGGCTGGCCTATTCCTATTAATTTATCTAGAAAATTGGTTAAATATTATTATTATGATAATAATTGGTTCGGGTTTAGCTTTTCTAGTTTATTATCTTCAAACTCCGACAGTTGATTTTGCTAACCAGTTAAATGGTAGTTATGCTTTTGTAATTTTATTTGTTTTAGCTATAGTTATAGTATTTGCCAAAGGTAAAGATACTGCGGAAAAGAGGAAACTAAAAGTTATGGCGAGTATTGGGAGCGTCACTTCTCAAGTTGCGCATGATATTCGCTCGCCGATTGCGGCTATTTTGATGCTAGTAAAAAGCTCGCCTGAGTTACCCGAAGATCGACGTATTTTATTAAGAGAAGCGGCAACTCGTATTCAAGATATCGCCAATAATATTTTAGAACAACATCGCAGTATTTCTCAAACTAAAGTTGAAGAAAAATCGCTAAATGCTAGCGAGGTATTAGTCAGCGCCGCCATCGATATGGTATTAGCAGAGAAAAAAGTACAATCTCAATTGCAGCGAATTGAATTTGTGGCAAAGTATAATCATGCAGCTTATTTCGCCTTCATTCATATCGATTTTACGGCGTTTAAAAGTATGGTTTCCAATTTAATTAATAATGCCGCCGAAGCCATGAACCATCGAGGCATGATCACTTTATTGGTTGAAGCTACTGGTAGCGCTGTTACTATTATTATTCGTGATCAAGGTAAAGGCATGCCAGCCACTTTAATCGCTAAAATTAAAAATGCTGAAGCTGTGACTGAAGGCAAAGCTGAAGGTCACGGTTTAGGCTTAAGCCATGCTTTAGCCACTATCAATAAATTTAACGGCCATTTTGATATTCAATCCACGCAAAATGTGGGTGCCGATATTATTTTAGAATTTCCGCAATTACCCAATCCTATTTGGATGGCAAATCTTATCGAGCTGAAACCGCATGATACTATTATTATTTTAGATGATGACAATTCCATCCATGGCGCCTGGGATCAACGTTTTAAAGAAATAGTGCAAAGTGAAACCAGTTTAGAAATAAAACATTTTGAACAAGCCGATGCCGCCATTGACTTTATAAAACAATTTGAACGTAAAAATCGTTTATTGTTATTAACGGATTATGAATTACTGAATCAGCGTAAAAATGGTTTAGATGTGATAGCTGAAACCAAGCTTAGACGCAGTATACTAGTGACCAGTCATTATACTAATCAAGATATTTTAGATCGGGCAATAGAGCTTAACACCAAAGTTTTACCCAAATTATTAGCCTCAGAAATTGACATTCAATTATTAAAACCAGCGCTCACTCTAGTAAGAAAATTATATGATTTGGTATTAATTGATGATGATAACTTAGTAATCAATACTTGGAAGATGCATGCAGAAGATGCCGGCAAAAAGCTCTTGAGTTTTAGATCGCCAGAGGAGTTTTTTAAAGCCGCTGAGGGTATTGATGAACTGACACCTATTTATGTGGATTCGAGTTTAGGCAATGGTGTTAAAGGTGAAGAAATAGCTAAACAGATTTATGACTTAGGTTTTAATACTATTTATTTGGCAACGGGGTATAGTAAAGCCTGGTTTAATGCACCGATGCCCTGGATTAAAGAAATTGTGGGAAAAGAAGCACCTTTTTAAAAAAATATATAGCTAAAGCTGTTAATTTAGTTATAATGGACAAAAGTTGTTCAGGGGTTAAAAAATTATTGCAGGTAATTCAAATGCTTAAAAATATATATTATTTTATGGCTAAAACTTCCAGAGATGCATCTTCACAAATGATCCCACTTGGGTTAATTGGATTGTTTGGCTTTCCTGCCTACTTTGTTATATGGCATTATATTTTCCCTCAACCTTACGAAAGTTTAACATTGCGATTAATAGGCAGTTTAATTTGTTTAGGAATCGTTTTAAAAGATAAGTGGCCGGCTTTTTTGCGTCCTTTACTACCTTTCTATTGGTACTGTGTTTTAATTTACGGTATTTCTTTTTTCTTCCCCTACATGTTATTAAAAAATGATTTGAATATTGTCTGGATCATGTCGGACATGGCAGGTTTATTTATATTAATTGTTCTCTTAGACTGGATTAATATTATCGCCATTACTTTAATAGGCGCTTTATTAGCTTATCTAGCTTATTGGTACCAGGCACCCCAAGGTTTATTATTCCCCCACCAAAGTGGTGGTTACTTGTTTATCTTCTTATTTGTATTAGTGGTTGGTGTAGTATTTGCTAAAAAACGTGAAGAAGCAGAAAAACGAAAATTAGAAGGTATGGCAAGCATTAGTAGTATTATTGCCCATGAAGTACGTACACCTTTATTAGGGATCAGAGGAGGGGCGGTAGGGTTAGAGCGTTATGTTCCGGTATTATTTCAAGTCTATGAAATGGCGGAAGCCAGTGGCTTAAAAGTGCCAGAAATCCGTAAAGTCCATCGAGAAGCGATTGTGCCGATGTTAAAGCGCATCCAGGCTGAAGTCGATTCCACGAATACCGTGATCGATATGCTGTTAGCCAATGTGAATAAAGAAGTCGATAATAGAGCTTATTCTTATTTTTCCATGAAAGACTGTCTTTTAACTGCATTAGCACGTTATCCTTTCACCTCTAACACTGAACCAAGTTTAATACATTATGATGAAAGTCAAGATTTCACTTTTTATGGTTCCGATATTTTAATGGTACATGTGCTATTTAATTTAATTAAAAATGGTTTATATTTTGTGGCCAAAGCGGGCAAAGGTGACATTACCATATCATTTAACCAAGAAAATGGATTTAATGTCTTACATTTTAAAGACACCGGATCGGGCATTGATAGTAAAGAAATGCCCTTTATTTTTGAACGTTTTTACACCACGACAGGAGTTGGCACTGGTATTGGTTTAGCATTTTGTAAAAATGTAACTGAAAGCTTTAATGGAAAAATACGCTGTCAATCAGTGCGCGGTGAATTTACTGAGTTTGCTATTTATTTGCCAATAGTAAAAGAAGGAAATAAGAGTTAAATGCTTGTTTAAGCTGCTAATTGTTCTAAAGGGCGGGGCTCATTATTCGCTAGCTTAATTATTTTGTTATTGCGTTGTAAGCGTTTAGTGGAAGGCCAATTCCACATATCGACTTCATCGCGAATATCTTTACACACTTGCACTATCTTGAGTAAATCAGCTTCTGGTAAATCTGTATTGACACAAAATCGTATGAGAGTTCGATTTGCAGGAACGGCTGGCGCGCAAAACACGGCGCCAAAAATGCCTTGTGCTTGCAAAGCATCGCGCAAAATAATCGTTTGTTCTTCAGAGCCAGATTCTAAAGAAATAATTTGTGATTGACTATTTTCTAAGTTATAACCTAAGGCAATTAATTGTTGTCGTAAAAAAGTGGCTTTGCTATGCAAAGCCGCACGCTTAGTCTCCGCTTGTTTTACCACTTCTAAAGTTGCCAGTAAACCTGCCACTTCATGCACTAATAAAGTCGAACTAAAAATCGCTGGAAGAGCATGAAAAATGAGATATTCTCTATTACGAGACGAACAAGAAATCATTCCTGCGCGACCGGCAAAACCTTTAGCTAAACTGCTGGTAATAAAATGGACTTTGTCAGTTAAGCCTAATTCATAAACCATCCCACGGCCTTCAGGCCCAAAAGTGGCTAAAGAATGGGATTCATCTACCACTAATATACAATTATATTTTTCGCCAATAGCAATGACTTCTTTTAAGGGGCAAATACTGCCATTCGTACTATAAAGCGAATCTACGATTATTATGCCTTCGCCATATTGCTTAATAAGTTTTTCTAAATGTACGGGATCATTATGACGGAAAAAATGGGGGTCTGCTTGACCAGCACTTTTAACACCTTCCCATAAAGACATATGGGCCATCATATCAATGTAAATAGGGGTATTGTTATAGGCTATTGATTGAATAAGTCCTACATTAGCCGCATAACCGGATTGGCAGAGTAAGACATCTTCACGGCCGAGAAAATCCGCCAATTTTACTTCAAATTGTCGGTGTAAATTATCTTCGCCATGTAAAAAAACACCAGACATTAAAACAATATTATGTTCTTTATTTAAAATATCACATTGGGCTTTAACAATATCAGGATGATTGGCAATACTAAGGTAATCGTTGTGATCTATTTTGATGGCATCAGCGTTCGGGTGAATGCCACGCATAATATGTCCACCAGACCATTTGCCATTAACTCTTTCAGAATAAAATTTTTCTACACGATCACGTAAAAATGTGGGTTCTTGCGGGCCAGAATAGGCTGAATAATCTTTACATTTTTCCCAGTAATTTGACATGATATTGAGCCTCAAAAACTCATGCCTATAATTACCTATAGTCGGCGCGGAAATCCTATCCTCGTGATTAACTAAAACTTTTTAAATTTGTTGTTTTTTATTTGCTAAGCCGAGTATAGAGTATCAATATAGTAAATTCCAGGGTGCAAAAAGGGTACAAAAAAACCGTAAAATTTAAGGATAAATGTGAAAAAGATTATTACTTAGATACTAATGTAAAAATGTGAATCAGAATTAATTAGCTTTATAAATTTTAAGGTTTATTTATATCAAATAATAAATAAAGCGCGGCTAGGAAATTTGTTAAAGAATTTTAGCTGATTTAATTTCAGTCAAATTTTTTGTGATATTTTACAATTTTCAGTAATTTTATCGTGCTTGTCATTCTCGCCAGGAGCTTTCGGCGACGCCAGCGGGAATCTAAGGTGTTAACAGAGTTTAATTTAGCACTTAGGGTGGCACCAAACCAAAAAACCTTGGATTCCCAGTCTCGCAAGCTCGACTGAGAATGACAGCATACATCCAGCTAAACAGAGATATAAATTCAAAAATAATTATAAACCCTCTTGATTTAATTCTTTTTCAGCTTATAATAAGGCTCATCATATTCAAATAAGAGTTATTTATGGCATTATATGTGAATGGTAAATTAGTGGTGCATAAAGGCAGTGGTGCGACAGTGCAAAACCAAGACACCTGTATTGAAGTCATTGTGCCGTTCACTTATTCCACCAATGCCTTAGCCAAAGATGCGGAAAACACTTCTCAAAACGTCTCGGTGAATGGCAATCCCGTGTGCCACAAAGAGTCGTACTTTAGCCAAAGCTATGGCGCCGAAAGCGCTAACCCGGGCAGTGGCGTCACTTCCGGTACGGTAGGTGAAAAAGCCGAATTCACCACCTGGTCACCCAATGTGTTTTTTGATGGCATCGCTGCCGTCATGCACGGCGCTATGATGGTCTCGAACAATAAAAATACCCCACCCAATCCCGTGCAAGTGCCAGGTCAAGCGTCCATGACCAATTTGCACGCGGCAGCCCAGCAACAGCAGCAATCCCCTCCGACACCGTATTGTGTTGATATCGATGTCGTTGGCACCTTCACCGAACCTTGCAATGAACTCGTGACGCTCTATGATAAAACGCAAGGTTATCGCCAAGCTTCCGTCATTTGGGAGGGCATGCCAGAGCAAACGAATCTCGCGACGCGTCGCCTTGAAGTGCCCAACACCCTCAACATCCCGTTGCAATTAACCTTGGCAGTGCCGAACACCTTAGGACCGGCTTTATTTATTCCCTTAAGCCTCACCGCGACGAGCCGCGATAAAATCCACGTCACGCCACCTGCGGCCGGGCAAGCGGCCACCATCCTCGTGCCTGTGCAACTCGCCTGGAATAGCATGCCCTCTGATGGCACGTTGACTCCACCGGCGGCAAAAAATTTTACCGACATCGCGCGCTTTAGCGACAGCACCCGTGCCATGATGTATGCCGATTTATATACGGCGCCGAGCGACCCCAATTCTGGCAAAACGCCCGAGCAAGTGACCACGCAACTCAATAGCCAACCCTGGACGTCACTGATTAAAGCCACGACCCATCAGCAAGTGCAAGCTGAATTGAGCGCATTCACACAAGTGCCTCCCGGATGGCTCTATGTCTATAAAAATGGCTATTTGTGGCGCGAGCTATTCGTAGATACTAACGGGCAATTACACGAACTCGACCTCAAACAATTTGCCGGTTATGACCGTCGCTTTGATACGATGCTGCATGCCTCCGGGGCGCCAAACCCGTATTTACTCTTGCCCTATAAAATTGACCACCAGGTGCAAACCCTGGAAGTCGCTTACTCTGCAACGCCTTGGTCGTGGTCACGCATTAATTATTTTGGTGGCATCGACCCCACAGACCCGCGCATCAAAGGTAAAACCGTCCTCATGCCCACTGGCACACAAAAAGCCAAGGCAAGTCAAGCGCGTAGCAAACGCTTTCAAGCGATTGATTTAAGCCCGTTTGTAAGCCCGAGTGCTGAAATTGGTGTGACCCATACGGGCGATAGTCAACAACCCACCTTAAAGTTGCTGGATGAAACTCGGGTGCCGCGGTTATTTTTAACGAATCCGTGGGGCTTTGTGAGCCGCATTCAACAAGATTTAAACGATGCATGGCAAAGTTTACAACAGTGTCTGCAAAGCGTGCAGCAAGACGATTATTTTAAAACCGCGGCCTTAAGTTACCCGTTATTTTTTGATAAAAAGAATGCTTACAGTCAACAAGCAACCGTACCGTCTTACCCGACCCCGACTTTATTGCCGGCTAACCAAACCGTGACCACCCAAACCGACCCACTGTCCGCGAGTCAATACCTGGACAAAAGCAAATTAGAAGCGGCGTTGCACGTGACAGCACGCGCCTGGGCCCGCGAAAAAATTCGCTTTTTACAAACACTACTCATTCAAGTGGCGGATACCGGCAGTCACTATTGCCATCAACCGATTGATTTTAACGACCAACTGCTCGATGCCTTTGCGAGTGGCGACTACCCGAATGCCTTTGCGGCATTAACGGGCATCGTGAGCCACACGGTGTATGACCCGTGGGTCATCGACAATGCGCTTGATGTGAATGTGCCAACGCCTTTCCCGGATGCGCCGGGGCAAGCCTATCTTGCAAGCTTACACCAATCTTCGCATCCGCTTTACAAGGCGATTTTCCCCACCGATGCCATGGTGAAGGCGTGGTTAACGGGCAGTCTCAATTACAATGGCTATTGCCGAGGGCCCCAACAAGCCGTGGCTGATGTCTATGATACCGGTGATGGCACCTTTAACCCCAACGCTTTTTTAGCCTATCAAGAACCGTTTTATCAAGCCAATGATTTTTTTGCCGCGGCCTTTAACCAGTGGGCAAGCTATAGTGCAAAACACGTGCAAGCAACCGCAAAGCCCGATGATGCCGTGACTAAAAGCTTTTTGAATTTAACGGCGATGTGGGGTGTTGCTAATTTTGCCAGCACCCAACACTATACTGACATGAAACTCGCGGAAACCGGCAGTATTCCGGCAGGTTTTAGCATCATTGGGTTTAGTTCGCCGCAGCTCACCAAAATAGGCGCTATTTTTAATCAGCAAGCCTTACCACAAAAAGGCGCCGTGCAATTAAATTATGTCGTGAAAGACACCTCGGGTAATTACAGTAACCCCACACCGATTGGCAGCTTCACTGCAGAAAATTATAAAACCAACAGTGGTGCGGCCTATCAGCAGTATGATTTTAGGGGTGTTCATGATGCCTTGGCCACAGGTGATGTGGGCAAGAAGTTAAAATTACAGGTATGGATTGCGCCGATAAGTAAGGTTGGCGTTATGGCGACGGCGAGCCTGGGCATGGTGTTGCAAGCGGTGAATTTAGCGACCGTTAGTGAAGGGATGAAGAAGTACAATACAAAAGCTGAAAAGAGAACGTATTTAGCTGAAGTTATTTTATATTCCTTGTATATGATTGAACAAACCTATGTGGCGTTTGCGGGTAAAGATAAAGTCTTAAATGTGTATAAAACTTTATTGCCACCTCGAATTCTTCCAAATGCAGTCTCTAATGTGAAAGATTTTTCAGAGTATTTAGGAAATACTAGATTAAAAAGCGCCTTGACTCCGCTTGCCATCCTGGGCATTGTGGGAGGAATAGCAAATACTTATTTAAGTTGTTGTGCGTTACGCACGGCGTTGCAGAATGGCGAAAAAGGCGAAGCCTTTGGCAGTGCCTTACAGCTAGTCGGGAGTGCATTGCAAACCATCAGCATTTTCCAAGAATATGCGGTGAAGAAACAAGCTGTGCAAGCGACCAATGCCAAAACCAATAAGGCGGCCGACACTACCGAAACTCCGGCGGCTGAAGCGGGGGGTGAAGTTGTGGGCGCGGAAGCGGTGGAAGAAACAGGTGCAGTGGTTGCGACTGAAGCCACAGAGGCGCTTTTATGGGGCTTTGGTCCGCTGACGGGGTTAATTGGCAGTATTTTAATTATTATCGGGACAGTAGTCGAAGCCCTGTGTGCATCGACGCCTTTAGAAACCTGGGCCAAGCAAAGCCCGTTTGCTAAGAACGCTAATGAAAAAAAGACGGATTGGACCGACCAAATGGCGAGTGAACAATTATTAAGCGCTTTATATTTACCGCAAGTGAAGGTGCAATCAGCGGGGCCTGGGCAAGTGACAACCACTATCAGTTTACCGCGCTTTGTGATTGGCGTTGATACGTTGGAGGTGGTATTAACCCAGCAGCCTTTATTTAGCCCGACCAACGGTTTACCCGTGGCTCAAACCATGGCGCCGAACGTCGTGGTGCCTTATGCCATTCGAGAAGTGGGGGATGACAAGGGCCATATTATTGAAATGAGCTACAACTATCAAAAACCGGCGAATCCTGGCGCCTTTGCCAGTAGCCAATGGTTGGCAAAAGTGCGTTTGCATTTAGAGCACATGGCCTATACGGTGCAAGTCAATGATAGCTTAGATAATACCAATGACAATTGGGTACAAGACCAGGTAGAATTAGGAGCATAATCTTATGGACTTGCTCATGGATACATTCTCTACCCAATATTACACCGATACCGCCATTTTACATGGCGAGCAAAAAACTAACCGTAAATCTACCACGGGCATTGCATGGCAAAGTCGCTCAGCCGGCATGCGCGGGAATTTAAAACCGCTACAGCAAGAAGGCCTCGATGCGTTTACCGGTGATGAGTTTATGGCGGCAAGCGATTTTGATGCAGAATATTTTTTACGGCAAGTTTCTCGCAACTGGAAACCCGAAATTAAAAATCTAAAATTTAGTCGCGTAGGCGAAAAATTAATGGATGACAGTCAACACGAACAATATATTATTCCAGGCGATAATTTAATTGCCAAGTGGACGGCTTTAATAATGGCCGCGGGTTTGGTAATGACTTTCGCTATGTTCTTAATAATACCTGTTTGGTTTTTCACAGGTTTAGATAGTATTTACAGTTGGCAAGATTGGCTAGGTAGTTTTGCTGTTATAGCCGCATGTTATGCAGTCTACCGCCTCTTCGGTTGGATCACCTATTTCTTACCCTTCAATCATTATGTGTCGTTAAATCGCCGCACGGGGATGGTGGAATTTGTTGATAACAAGAAAAAAATCTCAGTGCCTTTTAGTGAATATGATTTTTACATTGGTTATCACACACAAGCGAATGGCGGGATGGAGCATTTTTTATTTGCGGTGCATCGTTACAGTAATTCGATATTAGAATTAGGCGGCACCACGATTGGCGATGTGTATTTACGCGCCGCATACTTTCGGCAATTTATGGATGCAGGTTTGGCCTTGCCTGATATTCCGGATTTAGAGCGCTTTCGTGAGCGTGACCCGACTACGGTAGAGTTAGATAAACAAGCTAATCGCAACCCGCGCTATTGGCGCGATATGCCGCTTGATAAACTCGATGCCATCATCAAAGACAAACGCGCGAAAGTGAAAAGTGTGTTAGGCGATGATTGTTTTAGGTTTTAACTAATGATTACAAGTTCTTTCAATAATTATTTGGTTTTTGCAGATGAAGCAGGTGATCATTTATTAAAACCGCATTATCCCGAATTTCCTTTATTTGTATTAGCTTTTTGTATTATTGAGCGGGCCCACTACGCTAATTTCATTGTACCTCAACTTTTAAACATTAAACTTAAGTATTTTCAAGATTCCCATGTCATTTTTCATGAACGTGATATTCGCAAGCATACTGGAGATTTTAGTTTTTTAACTAATAGTAATATTCGTACAAGTTTTTTTAATGATCTCAATAATTTTATGGAACAGGCGCAATTTAATGTAATTTCTAGTGTAATACAAAAAGAGCGTTTGCAAGCTACTTATTTAAAACCAGAAAATCCCTATACACTAGGCGTCACATTTTGTATTGAAAGATTATTATATTTTCTTAACAACCACAATCAACTTTTACCTACCACGATTGCTTTTGAAGCACGTGGCAAAAAAGAAGATGAAGAGTTAGAGCTTGCTTGTTTACGACTTATTCAGTTAACTGATTATTCTAGAAGATTTGATGTTAAAATTATTCCTAAAATTTCAAATTGTTGCGGATTACAATTAGCAGATTTAATTGCTCGGCCTATTGGTCGGTTTGTATTGAATCCCACGCAAGCTAATCGCGCGTATAATATTTTAGAAGCTAAAATAGATAGTTTAAAGATTTTCCCTTAAAAACAAAAAGCCTCGGATAATAAAACCAGAGGCTGCTTTGTCGACCGGGTACCCCAGTCCTTAAATATAATTATAGCAGTAATTGACTTTTTGGGCAATAAATAGTCTTGTCCAATACAATGCTGAAACTCCCACCTTCAATAATTATTGGTATATAATTACCTTTTTGTAAAGGTAAAGTTTATGACTCCAATCGTTGGTTTAGTAATGGGTTCGCGTTCGGACTGGGATACTATGCAACATGTAGTTAGCATATTAGAGCAGTTTAATATCGCTTATGAAAAGAAAGTAGTCTCAGCACATCGCACGCCTGATTTATTATTTTCTTATGCTGAAAATGCCGAAGCTCGCGGTTTAAAAATTATTATCGCGGGGGCAGGTGGAGCTGCGCATTTGCCGGGCATGTTAGCGGCTAAAACCCCTTTACCGGTATTAGGCGTGCCAGTACAATCTAAAATGCTTAAAGGCTTAGATTCTTTACTGTCGATTGTGCAAATGCCTGCCGGCGTACCGGTTGCAACCTTTGCCATCGGTGAAGCCGGCGCTAAAAATGCAGCCTTATTTGCCGCTGCGATTTTAGCGTTGCAAGATAAAACGATTCAACAAAGTTTAGCCACTTACCGTCAGCAACAAACTGAGCATGTGTTAAATAATCCCGATCCTGCAGAGATTTTATGAAGCAAACTAAACCTATTCGAGTTGGGGTGATTGGCGGCGGGCAACTGGCGCAAATGCTGGCACAAGCTGCTGAGCCTTTAGGCATTGAACTTTATGCCTTCGTTGCTGAGTCTGATTGTCCTGCTCAGCATGTAGCTAAATTAATTGTGGGCGATCAAAATAATCTCACTGATATTATTAATTTTTCTCAACAAATTGATGTGCTGACTTTTGAATTTGAAAATGTTAATTTTAAAATTTTAGAAAATCTTACATTGCCTATTTTCCCGCCTTTAAAAGCATTGCAAACTACCCAAGATCGCGAATTAGAAAAGCAGTGTTTTGTAGCCAACGACGTGCCCACCACGCATTTTAAAATTGTGCAAAATTATCAAGACTGTTGCCAAGCTATCGATGAAATTGGTTTGCCGGTAGTGATTAAAACGTGTCGCGATGGCTATGACGGCAAAGGCCAAGCGCTTATTCGCAGCCGCGAGCAATTAGAAGCTAAATGGCCTATGTTCGAAAATAAACGTGTTATAGTCGAAAATTGTGTACCATTTGAACGCGAAGTGTCTATCATTGCGGTGCGCGATCAAATTGATAATATATTGTTTTATCCTTTAACGGAAAATCACCATCACAACGGTATTTTACAAATCTCTAAAGCGCCATTTATAGATCAAAACTTACAAGCTTTAGCCGAGCAATACGCACACAAAATTTTAACTGCGCTTAAGTATGTCGGAGTGTTAGCGATAGAATTTTTTGTGCAAGAGGGCAAACTGATTGCTAATGAAATGGCGCCGCGCGTACATAATTCTGGCCATTGGACTATTGAGGGCGCGCAAACCAGCCAATTTGAAAATCATATTCGTGCGGTGAGTGGTTTACCGTTAGGCAATACCGCCGCCAAAGGATTTAGCGCAATGGTCAATTTTATTGGTGAAGTGCCAGCCATAATAGATATTTTAGCGATAAAAAACACGCATTTTCACACGTATCATAAGCAAGCTCGGGTTGGGCGCAAGCTCGCGCATGCGACTGTTTGTGCCGAGACTTTGGCAGAGCGGGATGAATTGGTAAATTTATTACTGAATTTGGTTTAAAAGACTTTGTTGAACAAATACCCCCCTCTCCCCCACGTAGTGGGGGAGAGGGTTGGGGTGAGGGGGCTTACGTTTGAAAACCCCCACCCTAACCCTCCCCCGCAAGCGGGAGAGGGGACTAAAAATGACATTAATAAAAGAAGGAAAAAAACATGACTACAGCAACTCCTATCACCGTCGCTTATGGCGATGGCATTGGCCCGGAAATTATGACAGCCACTTTAAAAATTTTGACTGCGGCAGGAGCTCAATTAGCCATTGAGAAAATTGAAATTGGTAAACATCTTTATGAAAAAGGCGTGCTCTCAGGCATTGAAGACAGTTCCTGGGAATCCTTAACGCGCACAAAAGTATTTTTGAAAGCGCCTATCACCACGCCGCAAGGCGGTGGAGTAAAAAGTTTAAATGTGACGATTCGTAAAACCTTAGGTTTGTATGCTAATGTGCGGCCCTGTATTGCGTTTAGTCCTTATGTTAAAACTTCACACCCATTAATGAATTTAACGATTGTCCGAGAAAATGAAGAAGATTTATATGCTGGTATTGAATATCGGCAAACTCCACAAGTCTATCAATGTTTAAAATTGATTTCTGAACCTGGTAGTGAAAAGATTGTTCGCTATGCCTTTGAATACGCGCGCTTAAATAATCGAAAAAAAGTCAGTTGCTTTTCTAAAGATAATATTATGAAAATGACTGATGGTTTATTTCATAAAACCTTTGATCGCATCGCCAAAGAATATCCTGAAATTCAAACTGATCATTATATTGTTGATATTGGTTCAGCTCGTTTAGCCACTAAACCAGAATTATTTGATGTAATCGTTACGGAAAATTTATACGGTGATATTATTTCGGACATTGCCGCAGAAGTTGCAGGTTCCGTGGGTTTAGGCGGCTCTTCAAATATTGGCGATCATTGTGCCATGTTTGAAGCGATTCATGGTTCTGCGCCTGATATTGCCGGCAAAGACATTGCCAACCCATCAGGATTATTATTAGGCGCGATTATGATGTTGGTCCACATTTGCCAAACTGAAGTAGCCGCAAAAATTCATAATGCGTGGTTACGTACTTTAGAAGAAGGCATTCATACCGCTGATATTTATAGCCCTGATCACAGCAAAGAAAAAGTCGGCACTCAAGGGTTTGCTGATGCGGTGATTAAAAACTTAGGTAAATTACCACAGCGTTTTCATGTGGTAACTTATAATGATTTTTGTAGCATGGCGCCAATTAAATATATTGGCACAGGACACAAAGCCGTGCGTGAATTAGTCGGTTACGATTTTTATTTGTATGATGCAACTTTAACGGCGAATCAATTGGCTGAAAAAGTTCAACAAGCGAATAATGATAAATTGAAATTAACCATGATTAGTAATCGTGGGGCAGAATTATGGCCTAACGGCAAACCGGAAACTTTTTGTACCGATCATTGGCGTTGTCGTTTTTATCAACAAGCTGGTAAAAAATTAACCCAACACGATATTCTCGAGTTATTCCAGCGCTTGATCGATTTAAAACTAGATTGTATTAAATCGGAAGGTTTATATACCTTTGATGGCGAAGCGGGTTTTATAAAAGGGACGGGGGAGTAACTCACCCCGGTGGCCATTCCATTTGACGGCCTGAGAGCAGATGCATGTGAATATGAAACACGCTTTGGCCGCCATCTTGATTGCAGTTCATGACTAAGCGATAGCCATTTTCTGCATGGCCTACATCTTTCGCTATTTTTGCTGCCACGGTAGCCATATGACCAATTAAATATTGATTATCGTGGGTTAAGTCATTGAGGGTAGCAATATGAGTATGGGGAATAACTAAAACATGTGTGGGGGCTTGAGGATTAACATCGTTAAACGCGACGACTTGTTCATCTTCATACAGTTTTTTAACGGGAATATCACCTTTCGCTATTTTACAAAAAATACAATTATCCATCTTATTTTCCTTGCTTTTTTATTTTCGTTACACGGTGTTTAATAGCACATCTCGCATTTGGGCTTTAATAACTTCAATAGCAATCCGATTTTTACCACCATGGGGAACAATAATATCGGCATAGCGTTTACAAGGTTCAATAAATTGTTGATACATTGGCCGCACAGTCGCTTCGTATTGATCTAAAACTGAATCTAAATCTCGGCCGCGTTCTTTTACATCGCGTCTGATACGACGTAAAAAACACATATCTAATGGTGTTTCCATAAAAATACTGATATTAAGTAATTCGCGAATTTTTGCTTCCGATAATAATAAGATGCCTTCTAATACGATAATAGCGTGTTGACCTATTTCGCGTGTATGCTGGCTGCGCGTATGTTGGCTATAGTCATAAGTGGGGATATGTACCGTGCGCCCTGCTTGGAGTTGCTGCAATTGTTGATATAATAATTCATGATCAAACGCATCAGGGTGGTCATAGTTAATTTTTTCGCGTTGTTCAAACGGTAAATGTGCACGATCTTTGTAGTAAGAATCTTCAGAAATAATAACCACTTGATCGGAACCTAATTCAGCAACAATAGTTTGTGCTAATAAACTTTTTCCCGACGCAGAGGGGCCTGCGATGCCAATTATTATAGGTTGCTTGCTCATGTAGTCTCCTTAATAGATTAGGTGATTATACCATTGTCATAGAGAATTTTCTTGGGTCGCTTTCAATAATACATAGACTGTACCAGTGCCGCCATCTTTAGGCATAGCCGAACAAAAGGCTAAAACTGCCTTCCATTCGCGTAATAATTGATTAATCAGGTTTTTTAAGGCAGGAATATTATCTTCTGAGCGCGAGCCTTTACCATGGATAACACTCACCACGCGATAATGTTGTTGCTGGCAGCGATGAATAAACTCACCCAAAGTTTGCTCAGCTGCTGATAAAGTCAAGCCATGTAGGTCGCATTCGGCTTGAATACGCAATTTACCGGCCCGCAACTGTTTCAATTGCTTAGTTTGGACGCCATTACTGGCATACCATAAACTGGTTTCTCCCTGCACCGAAGATGCGCGAGAAATATCATGATTTTTTTCATAATCAGACGGCTCATCATAGGCCGAATGCAAGGGTTTTCGCTTAAATGAGCGTCGGGGCGGCAAGCCAATGGTGTCATGTTTGACTGGTACCACTGAACCAATGTGTTGGCTAAATACCGGAGGAGTTTTTGGAGGCGGTTTGCTCATTGAAAAACTAGCCTTTTTTTAAAAAATAGTGCATAATATCTGCATACTCCAGATAAGCTTAATTATTGGAGTATACTATTTTTCTTAACCCTTCAGGAGCTAAAATGAAATTACGTTTATTAACTGTGGCTGTGCTTGGTTTAGGCGCCATTGCTATGCAAGCTAGTGCAGATGATGCTGCTACAACTTCTTTGACCACCGATCAAGATCAATTAAGTTACACAATTGGTAATAATATGGGTACTAATTTTGCTAAAAATCAAGTGACCATCAATGAAAAAGTCTTTATTCAAGGCTTAGAAGATGGCTTGAAAGGCAACAAACCCCTGTTAACAGCTGAACAACAACAAGCGGTAATTGCTAAATTTCAAAAAGAAATGATGGCAAAAATGCAAGCTCAAGCAAAAGCAGATGCAGCAAAAAATGAAGCCGAAGGCGCTAAATACTTGAAAAAAGTTGCTAAGCAAAAAGGCGTAAAGAAAACTGCTGATGGCTTGTACTATCAAGTAGTGACTCAAGGTACAGGTCCAAAACCAACGGCGACCGATACTGTTACAGTTAACTACGAAGGTAAATTAATTGACGGCAAAGTATTTGATAGCTCTTACCAACGTGGTAAACCGGTTAACTTCCAAGTTAATCAAGTGATTCCAGGTTGGACTGAAGCTTTAAAATTAATGCCTGTTGGTTCTACTTATATGCTTTATATTCCAGGTAAATTGGCTTATGGCGCGCAAGGTATTCCAGGCGTGATTGGGCCAAACTCAGTATTGACGTTTAAAGTTGAATTATTATCTATTCAAGCTAAGAACGCGACTGCGCCTTCTGCAGCGCCAGCAACTACTAAATAATTTTAGTAGATTCAGTTAAAAAAGCCGTGAGATAAAAATCACGGCTTTTTTTTGCCTACCAAATTTTTATTGATTAGTATACGAGCTTGTGGCAAGCTAGATTAAATCTATTTAAGGAAAAAAATATGTCTCTGTGGCTCACTTATTTTCGCCCACGCATGTTACAGATGCTGCTATTAGGGTTTTCTTCCGGTTTGCCATTAGCTTTGACTGGCACGACGCTGCAAGCGTGGTATACGGTTTCGGGATTAAGTGTCGTTGCGATTGGTTTTTTGGCCTTAGTAGGCCAGCCTTATACCTATAAGTTTTTTTGGGCGCCGTTAATGGATCGTTTTATTCCGCCTTTTTTAGGTCGGCGTCGAGGCTGGATGTTGATTCTCCAATTAGCCCTGTTAATCGCTATCGCGTCCATGGCCGCTTTTGATCCTCACGTGAGGCCAACGACCTTAGCCTTACTAGCCTTGATAGTAGCATTTTTATCGGCTTCACAAGATATTTGTTTAGATGCTTATCGTGCAGATATATTAAGCACAGAAGAACGAGGCACAGGTTCTGCGATGTGGATTGCCGGTTATCGTATTGCTATGTTAGTTTCTGGCGGAGTCGCCTTAATTATGGCTGAATATATAGGGTGGCATGAAACTTTTTTAATCATGGCTCTGTTGATGCTAATTGGCGTGGTTACCACCTTATGTTCACCTTCACCGGCAAATGATCAAGCGCGCCCTTTAAGTTTAGGCGCAGCTATTTCGGAACCCTTACAAGATTTTTTAAAGCGGCCTTATTTGTTCGCTATTTTATTATTTATTATTTTATATAAAATGGGCGATGCATTTGCCGTGAGTTTATCTACCACTTTTTATTTGCGAGGTTTAGGTTTTAGCTTAGCCGAAGTGGGGGCGATGATGAAAACCATGACGCTCATTGCAACTTTATTAGGTTTATTCATTGGCGGTAGTTTGATGCTACGTTTAGGCATGTATCGAGCCCTGATGTTATTTGGTATTTTACAAGGTGTTACTAATTTATTTTCCGTATGGTTAGCCTTAGTTGGTAAAAGTTTTTTATTATTAGCGGTCACAATTTTTGCCGAAAATGTCACAGGGGGGATGGGCAATGCCGCATTTTTAGCTTTTCTCATGGCTTTATGTAATGTACGTTACACGGCAACGCAATTGGCTTTATTATCAGCTCTCATGGCAGTAGGGCGCGTATTTATCGGGCCATTTGCAGGATTATTAGTAGAGCATGTAGGTTGGGCAGAATTTTTTGTTTGGAGTTTTATCGCAGCATTGCCAGGTTTGTTTTTATTGCGCTGGCTAAAACATAAAATTAATTTTGAGGCGGAGAGAATCATATAATGCAACAGCGAAATTTAGGTCAGTTAAAGCATGTATCAGCTTTAGGTTTAGGTTGTATGGGTATGACAGATACGACTTACGGTCGGCCAGATCCGGTGGAAGCAAAAAGAACTTTATATAAAGCCTTAGAATTAGGCATTAATTTTTTTGATACTGCGGATGTCTATGGCTTAGGCGATAATGAAATTTTATTAAGTGAGCTGCTGGCTAAGCATCGCGATAAAATAATTATTGCCAGCAAGTGCGGTATCTTGCGAGATAGGGCGCAATTATCAGTTCGTGGTGTGAGTGGTAAACCAGATTATATTAAAAAGGCTTGTGAAGCCAGTTTAAAGCGTTTAAAGATTGAGTGTATTGATTTATATTATTTACATCGCATGGATCCCCATACTCCAATAGAGGAGAGCATGCAAGCGATGGCTGAATTAGTTGCAGAAGGCAAAATAAAACATGTGGGTTTATCCGAGGCGAGTGCGGGGTTAATTCGTCGTGCCCATGCGGTGCATCCTCTCACAGCTTTGCAAACTGAATATTCCCTGTGGTCGCGTGATGTTGAAGCTGAAATCTTACCAACTTGTCGTGAATTGGAGATTGGCTTTGTGCCTTATAGTCCTTTAGGTCGCGGATTTTTCAGTGGTAAAATTAATGATGTTAACGATTTAGCGGAAGATGATTTTCGTAAACGCTTACCGCGTTTTCAAGAAGAAAATTTTCAGGAAAATTTAAATTTAGTGGAAGAACTAGCGGCTATTGCTCAGCAAAAAGAGTGTACGCCTGCGCAATTAGCGTTAGCTTGGGTATTAGCGCAAGGTTCTGATATTGTGCCAATCCCAGGGACTAAGCGCGTACAATATTTGCTTGAAAATGTTAATGCCTGTGAAATAGTATTAGAGGCGAATGATTTAGCAGCTATTGCTCTGGCATTGCAAAGATTTGCTCCACTAGGTGAGCGAAATACCCCGGAAGCGTTAAAAGGATATTTGTAATATATTATTATTTCAATTTCGTTAGTTTATTTGCGTGTTTTCCCGTCGTTCCCGCGTAGGCGGGAATCCAGCATTAAAGGCCTAGATTCCCGCCTACGCGGGAATGACGAAGTTTCTTTATAAAAATCGAAAATTCTAATATTATCGTATATACTTAACTTAAGTAATAAAACTGAGAGTTGTATGTCTAACATTCCTAAAACCATTTATTTAAAAGATTATCAAGCACCCCATTATGTAGTTGAAACGATTGATCTCATTGTAGATTTACATGAAGACTTTACCGCGGTGAAATCGCAATTACATATCAGAGCCAATGGCCATGATGGTAAAACTTTACCTCTTATATTAGATGGACAAGAATTAGAATTATTATCTATTAAACTTGATGGCAACGTATTAGAAAAAAATGCTTATCAAGTTGATAGTGAACAATTAACTATTTTGGCACCCGGTAATAGTTTTGAAATTGAAACTGATGTAAAAATTAAACCGCAGCTTAATACCTCATTAATGGGTTTGTATAAATCCAGTGGCAATTTTTGTACTCAATGCGAAGCGGAAGGTTTTCGCAAAATAACGTATTTTATTGATAGGCCTGATAATTTAGCAATTTTTACTACCACCATTATGGCCAATCAAGCGCGTTATCCAGTGTTATTATCCAATGGTAACCGCGTGGATGGCGGCGATTTGCCTAATGGCCGTCACTGGGTGAAATGGCAAGATCCATTTAAAAAGGCTGGACATTTATTTGCTTTAGTGGCGGGCAATTTTGATATTTTAGAAGATCATTTTATGACGATGTCAGGGCGCAAAGTCACGCTAAAATTATTTGTCGAACGAGGCAATTTACCTAAAACTGAACATGCGATGCAATCGCTAAAGTTTGCTATGCGTTGGGATGAACTTATTTACGGTCGTGAATATGATTTAGATATTTTTATGACCGTGGCCGTGGCTGATTTTAATATGGGCGCCATGGAAAATAAAGGCTTAAATATTTTCAATAGTAAAGCAATTTTAGCCAATAGTGACACTGCCACTGATACAGATTTTGAATATATTTTACGAGTGGTAGGGCATGAATATTTTCACAATTGGTCGGGTAATCGCGTGGGTTGCCGTGATTGGTTTCAATTAAGTTTAAAAGAAGGTTTTACTGTTTTTCGTGATCAGGGCTTCAGTGCTGACATGACTTCAGCTGCGGTCAGACGCATTGAAGATGTAAAAGTATTACGTGCGTCGCAATTTAATGAAGATGCGGGTCCTATGTCTCATCCAGTACGGCCTGCCTCTTATATTGAAATCAGTAATTTTTATACCGTGACAGTTTATGAAAAAGGCGCGGAATTAATTCGTATGCAACATACTTTATTAGGCCCAGAAAAATTTCGTTTGGCAACTGATTTATATTTTAATCGTTATGATGGAAAAGTAGCCACTACCGATGATTTTGTGGCTTGCATGCAAGAAATTAGTGGCATTGATTTAAGGCAATTTAAATTATGGTATGACCAAGCCGGGACACCAGAATTAACTGTAACCGATGCTTATGATGTGGCTAAAAAACAATATACCTTAACTATTAAACAATATACTGCTCCTACCCCCGAGCAAGCTGACAAGCAGGCTTTACATATTCCAGTAAAAATAGGTTTATTAAAAGCTAATGGAGAAGAATTTGATTTATTATTACAAGGTCATAATCTCGGTAAAACGACTGTCTTAGATGTTAAGCAAATTGAAAATAGTTTTATTTTTGATGATGTTACCGAAAAACCCATACCCTCATTATTACGCGGGTTTTCCGCGCCAGTAAGACTCACTTATGATTATACCGATGAACAATTGAAAATATTGTTAGCCTATGACACTGATACTTATGCGCGTTGGGAAGCAGGACAAATTTTGGCTTTACGCCAACTATTAAAATTAGTCAAAGCTGTGCAAAATGAGCAAAGCTTGCAAGTTGATGCTGATTATATCTTATTAATAAAAAATTTAATTAAGCAAACTAAATTAGATCCTGCCTTTTTAGCTTTATTATTAACCTTGCCTGGTGAATTGTATTTAATAGATTTTGTGACACCAATTGACCCTTTGGCAATTCACACTGCAAGAGACTATTTGCGCCAACAACTTGCCGAACAGTTACGTAATGAATGGTTAATTCTTTATACGGAAAATCATGAAGTGGGGCCTTATGCGCAAGATAATGTTGCTAACGGTAAACGTGCCTTAAAAAATGTGGCATTAAGTTATTTATTGGTCTTAAACGATAAAGCTTTTTATGAACTGGCCTATAAACAATATACTGAAGCTAATAATATGACTGATCGTTTTGTAGCTTTATCATTGTTCAGCAATACGCAGGCAAAAGAGCGCGAATTGACTCTAGCAGATTTTGAAATGCGTTTTAAAACTGATGCGATTGTGATGGATAAATGGTTTGGAGTGCAAGCAACGTGTGGTTTGCCAGGAGCCTTAAAAACTGTACAAGATTTAATGCGGAATCCTGGTTTTGATATTAAAAACCCCAATAAAGTGCGCGCATTATTGGCAGGATTTGCCAAAAATAACCCAGGTAATTTTCATTTGTTAGATGGCAGTGGTTATAAATTTTTAGCTGAACAAGTATTAGCAATTGATGCATTTAATCCGCAAATTGCCGCGCGCTTAGTTGAACCTTTAACTCAGTGGAAGCGTTACAAGCCTGAACACAGTAGGTTAATGCAACAACAGTTAGAAAAAATTGTCCAAGCTACTTTATCGAAAGATACCTATGAAGTGGTTAGTAAAAGTTTAGCTTAATAACTAAATGCGTCTTTCCCGCGTAGGCGGGAATCTAGGCTGTTGAAAGCTGGATCCCCGCCTACGCGGGGATGACGGCTGAAGCAAAATTTCTCGGATACTCGATTAATACAAAATATTTTTTTGCTTCAATAATAATTTAATTTGTGGCAGCGCTGCCAAAGCCGCGGCTTCACCCGCTTTTTCCATTTCACCACGTTTACTAATATCAAAGGTTCCCGTCATACCGGTATTTGGGGTAATGACAATATCGGCATGGCTTGCTTGCTCTAGCCCAAATACTTTCCAATGTAAGTCATCATAACGATCGCGAATTTCAAACATACTTTTTTCTGTAATAGTCGTGCTGGGTTGTTTAGAAACATCAATGGCAATGATCACATCAGGGTAATAACGCTTAGCAATATCCACGGGTACCACATCACTTAAGCCACCATCAACTAAAGTATAGCCATATAAATGCGTGGGATAAAATACCGGCGGTAAGGCGCTAGAAGCATAAACCGCAGGCGCTATAGGGCCACTTGCCAATACCACTGTTTGACCAGTTGATAAATCAGAAGCTACTGCCACGAATTTAATTTTGAGTTGGCTAAAATCGCGGGCTTTAGTGTGCTGCAAAATAAAATTCTGCATGGTATAGCCATTATCTAAACCACCATGAGGGCCAAAGAAACTAGTATGAATTAAATCACTTTTTTTGGCATTTAAGACTAAAGGCAAAAGTGTGCTAATATCAGGATTATCGGCATAAAGGCTGCCAAAAATACTGCCCATACTGGTGCCAACAATTAAATCAATAGGAATATTATTTTCGGCTAATACTTTAATGACGCCTAATTCTGCAAAACTGCGTACACCGCCGCCGCCTAAGACCAAGGCTACTCGTGGTTGAGTGGTTGGAATAGTTTCTGCCGGCATTTTTGCAGGGATGGTGATATCAGGTGGAGTAGGAGTGCTGCAAGCGGTTAATAATAAGCTTATAAAGCTAATAAAAATAATTTTTTTAAACATGATGAGATCCTGTTGAAACCTGGATTCCCGCCTGCGCGGGAATGACGTGGTCCGTCGTCCCCGCGTAGGCGGGGACCCAGCATTAAATAAATTCTTTTCCTTACTTTGTCAAAAATTCCGTCAATTCTTCAACCGTCTTAAACAAATATTCCGCACCCCATTCTTCCGGCCTTACACCATCTTCAGGAATATACCCATAGGTGACAACTGCTGCGGGCATGCCAGCGGCATGTGCAGCTAGAATATCATGTTTCGCATCACCAATATAAATACTTTCCTGCGGGTTACAACCAATTTGTTTGCAAGCATAAATAATCGGCTCAGGGTGGGGTTTTTTATTTGCCGTGGTATCAGCGCACACTACCGTCGCAGCACGTTTATCTAATTTTAACGATTTCATAATAGTTTTTGTGAGGCTAGTAACTTTATTCGTTACAATGCCCCAGCGCGTTCCTTGTGCATCAAGTTTATCTAATAATGCCATAGCGCCTGGAAAAAACTCTGAATTATCTAAAATATAGCGCTCATACACTTTAAAAAATTCTAACCGCAGTTGATCATAACCTTTATCACCGATTGTGGTATTAAGCGCTAATTTTAACAGCGCAGGGCTGCCTAAAGAGACAATTGGACGTACGGTTTTATATTCTAATGGCGGTAAATCGCGCACTTTACGCAAGTGATTTAATGCATGGGTGATGTCCATGGCACTATCAAGCAAAGTGCCATCAAGGTCGAATAATACGTGTGAATAATTAGATTTTGACATAATGAACTTTAATAAATAATTTTCTTTTGTTTAAGTAAGGCTTTAATTTGTGGCATGGCGGCTTCCGCAGCAGCTTCTCCTGCTTGCACCATTTGTGGGCGTGCATCCACATCAAATGTACCTGTGAGACCTACCGCAGGTTTAATGACAATATCAGCTTGCTCTGCTTCATGCAAGGCATGATTACTCCATTCTAACAATTCAAAACGCCGAGCATTTTCCATCATTCCACTGCTGGTTATTTTTGTGCCTGGATCTTTAGAAACGTCAATTGCAATAATCACTATCGGATTATACCGTTTTGCAGTTTCCACGGGAACCACTTGGCTAGCCCAACCATCAACTAAAATTCGACCATAGAGATGCACCGGATGAAATACAGGTGGTAAAGCTGCGGAAGCATTAATAGCGGGTGCGAGCGGGCCACTGGCTAATATCACTGCTTCGCCTGTGTTAAAATCGGTTGCGACAGCCACAAATTTAATTTTTAATTGCTTAAAATCGCGTGCTTGAATATGTTTTAAGAGAAAGTTTTGCATGGTGTAACCATTATCAAGTCCACCTCTTGGGCCAATCACATGACCATTTAATAAATCACTTTTCTTAGCAGATAATAATATGGGAAGTAATCGAGTTGTATCTGGATTATCTGCATACATGGCGCCAATAATACTGCCCATACTGGTACCCACGATTAAATCTACAGGAATATGATTTTCTTCCAGCACTTTTAATACACCTAATTCTGCAAAACCACGAATACCGCCGCCGCCTAATACTACCGCAACACGGGGCTGAACTGTCGGCATGGTTTCTGTCGGCATAGTTGTAGGGATGATAATATCAGGTGGAGTGGGGCTATGGCAGGCTGTTAATAGCAGGCTTATAAAGCCAATAAAAATAATTTTTTTAAACATCATAGAATCCTTTGCTGGTTTTGTTTATTATACCTGAACTTGATTTTTGTACAATTTAAATGTACAATTAATATATTAAAGAAAGAATGAGGAATTGATTATGACAGCCACTCAAAGTATCCCTATTAGTGAATTTCGAGCACATTTACCTGCGTTTCTTAAAGCAGTGAAAAAAGGTAAAACCATCAGTATTACTTCACATGGCGAAGAGCTTGCTGTGTTAAGTCCTCCTGAAGATAAGGCAGCAAAGGCGCGAGCAAGATTACTCGAATTAGGAAAAACAGCCATTATAGGAGATATTATCTCTCCAAGCGGCGAAAAATGGAAGGCTATGGAATGATAGTTGCAGATACATGTACGATTATTTGGTCAACCATTACACCTAATTTATTATCTAAACAAGCCAAAGAGGCAATTGAATTAGCTGGTAAAATTCAAGGCATTTATTTTTGTGAAATTTCCTTATGGGAAATTGCTATGTTAGTTAAGAAAAAAAGATTAATCTTAAATTCTAGTTATCAAGAATTTATTCAATTAATAGTAGAGTCACAAGCTTTCAAATTCATTGGTATAACACCACGCATTGCTGAGCTTGCCAATAATTTACCAAAAGAGATTAATCACGATCCCGCTGACAAAATTATTGCAGCTACTAGCCATGTCCTTAATTTACCTTTAGTTACCGCTGATAAAAATTTACGGAAAAGTAATTATATTCAAACTATTTGGTAGTTTTTCTACAATGCACAATATAATTGACTTTTACATCGCGAGTTAAAGAAAACTTTTTGCTGAATAAATCATAATCAATGCCATTAAGCGCTTGCAATTCTAAACCACTTGCGCGTGCCCAAGTATCTAATTCCGAAGGTTTAATAAATTTAGCATAATCATGCGTGCCTTTAGGCACTAAATTCAAAACATATTCCGCGCCTAAAATGGCCATTAAATAAGATTTAGGGTTACGATTAATGGTCGAAAAAAATAAATCGCCATCAGGTTTTAATAAAGTTGCACAGGCTTGAATAATAGAGGCTGGGTTTGGCACATGTTCTAGCATTTCTAAACAGCTAATCACATCAAATTTGCCAGCATGTTGCAGAGCAAATTCTTCGGCACTTATGTTCTGATAGTCAATATTTAATTTACTCTCTAACAGATGCAATTTAGCCGTTTTCAAAGAAGCTTCGCTTAAATCAATAGCCGTCACCGTAGCGCCGGCTTTAGCGAGGGTTTCAGCTAAAATACCACCTCCACAGCCAATATCCAGAGCTACTTTATCTTTTAAACCCTGAGCACGGGTTTGGATAAACTCTACCCGTAAAGGGTTCATACGATGTAACAAGCTAAATTCACCGTTTAAATCCCACCAACGGCTCGCGGCGGCATCAAATTTAGCAATTTCTTGGGTATCAATATTGCGGGTTATCATGAAGCAAATTATACCAGGAAATTGACATTTTAAGCTGGAATTTAATAGCTAATTTCCGTCATTTTTGGTAAAATTACGGCTTAAGAATTACCTCTAGGGGAACCAGGAAAACCATGTCAGATTTTGCCAAAGAACTCAGTAATATCAGCATCGAAAGTGAATTAAAACAATCTTATTTAGACTATGCCATGAGCGTCATCGTTGGGCGTGCTTTACCTGATGTGCGTGATGGTTTAAAGCCTGTGCATCGTCGCGTGCTATATGCCATGTATGAACTCAGCAATGATTGGAATAAACCCTATAAAAAATCGGCGCGTGTGGTGGGAGATGTTATTGGTAAATACCATCCGCATGGTGATACCGCAGTTTACGACACGATCGTGCGCATGGCGCAACCGTTTTCTTTGCGATATATGCTGGTAGATGGGCAAGGTAACTTTGGTTCGGTTGATGGTGATAGCCCAGCGGCGATGCGTTACACTGAAGTTAGAATGTCGCGCTTGGCGCATTATTTATTGATGGATTTAGATAAAGAAACCGTTGATTTTGTTCCTAACTATGATGAAACTGAATTTGCCCCTGTAGTTATGCCCACGCGTATTCCGAACTTATTAGTCAATGGTTCTTCAGGAATTGCCGTCGGGATGGCGACCAACATTCCACCACATAATTTAAGCGAAGTCGTTAGTGCCTGTATTAGTTTAATCGATCAGCCTGAATTAAGCATTGATGATTTATTACAAATTATTCCTGGCCCTGATTTCCCAACTGCTGCCATTATTAATGGCCGTGCGGGTATTATTGAAGCTTATCGCACTGGTCGTGGGCGCGTGATCTTGCGCGCACGTCATGAAATTGAAACGGATGCAAGTTCAGGTAAGCAAACTATTATTATCAAGGAATTGCCTTATCAAGTCAATAAAGCTAAATTAATTGAAAAAATTGCTGAGTTAATTAAAGAAAAATTAATTGATGGGATTACTGCTTTGCGCGATGAATCCGATAAAGATGGTATGCGCGTGGTGATTGAACTTCGCCGTGGTGAAGTGCCAGAAATTATTATTAATAATCTTTATACGCAAACTCAATTACAAAATGTGTTTGCGATTAATATGGTGGCGATTGTTGATAAACAACCTCGCACATTAAACTTAAAGCAAATGTTAGAAGAATTTATTCGTCATCGTCGGGAAGTCGTGACTCGTCGGACGATTTTTGAATTACGTAAAGCCCGTGCGCGCGCGCATATTTTAGAAGGCTTAGGTATTGCTTTAGCTAATATTGATGCGGTGATTGCCTTAATTAAAGCCGCGCAAAACCCTCAAGAGGCGAAAGAAAAATTAGTTGCCACCAGTTGGCAGCCTGGCATGGTGGCTCAACTCTTGCAAAAAGCCGGCTCGGACGTCTGCCGTCCTGAAGATTTAGCACCTGAATATGGCTTTATTTCCGCTATTTATCATTTATCGCCAACCCAAGCGCAAGCGATTTTAGAATTACGTTTACATCGTTTAACTGGCTTAGAACAGACCAGCATTTTAAACGAATATCAAGAAGTGATTGAACAAATTGCTGAGCTGCTTTCTATTTTAGCCAGCGATGAAAAATTAAAAACTGTTATTAAGCTAGAATTACAAGAAGTGAAAGATCAATTTGGTGACCCACGTCGAAGTGAAATTATCGCCAGCCAAGAAGATTTAACCACTGCGGATTTAATCACCCCGGAAGATGTGGTGGTGACCTTATCGCACGAAGGTTATGCTAAAGCGCAATCACTTGAAACTTATCAAGCGCAGCGTCGCGGTGGTCGTGGTAAAGCCGCTACTACCATGAAAGAAGAAGATTTCATTGAACGCTTAGTGATTGCCAATACTCATGATACTTTATTATGTTTTTCCAATGCGGGCCAAGTATATTGGTTGCGAACCTACCAATTACCGCAGGCAGGGCGCACTTCACGTGGTAAACCGATGGTGAATTTATTGCCACTCGAAGCCGGTGAAAAAATCAATGCGATTTTACCGGTGAAAGAATTTGTTGCCGATAAATTTATTTTCATGGCGACCAGACAGGGTACTGTGAAAAAAGTTTCCTTGGAATTATTCTCACGGCGTCGCGCCAATGGAATTCGTGCCATTGAATTACGTGATAATGATTATTTAGTCGGAGCAGATTTAACCGATGGCAATTGTGATGTGATGTTATTTTCTGATAGTGGTAAAGTCATTCGTTTCCATGAAAGTGATGTTCGCGCGATGGGACGCACGGCTAGTGGTGTACGTGGTATTCGTTTGAAAGCAGGCCAAGAAATGATTGCTTTACAAGTGTTACGTAAAGATGGTGCAATTTTAACAGCGACTGAACATGGATATGGTAAACGTACAGATTCCAGTGAATATCGTTTAACTGGCCGTGGTGGTCAGGGCGTGATTTCCATTCAAGTCACTGAACGTAATGGTAAAGTAGTAGCCGCTACGCAAGTGTTGGAAACCGATGATGTGATTTTAATCACTGATAAAGGCACTTTAGTGCGTACACCGGTAAAAGACATTTCAATCGTAGGCCGTAATACCCAAGGCGTGCGTTTGATTAAACTCAGTGAAGATGAATTATTGCAAGGCTTGCAACGCGTAGAAGAAATTGAAAATATGGAACCAGGTGCTTGTAGTTTTGATTTGCCGGTTGAAGGTGAGTTAACTGATCCAGGCACGGTGGAAGATAACGAGTAGCTTGTCATGAGAATTTTCTGTCATTCTCAGCCGAGCTTGCGAGGCTGGGAATCCAAGGTTTTTTAGTTTGCTGCCAATTTAGTGCAAAATTAAACCCCGCTTAACACCTTGGATCCCCGCTGGCGTCGCCGAAGGCTCCTGGCGAGGATGACAAACTCTTCATTCATTAAAGCCATTCAATTAATCTGATGCTCTACACTAAGCGCTGCAATTGTCGCCGCTAATTTATTTTCTTGCACTAAAATATAGTCAGTATCATAAGTTGAAACGGCAAAAATACTAATTTTCGCTTCCGCTAAAATTTTTGCTAAAGAATATAATATCCCTGTTAACGAAAAATCGAGTGGCCCTTCAACTTTTAACGCGCGCCAATCTCGCACTGCTTCAACCGTTGCGGGCACACTTGCTTCGTCACAAACAATCGATAATTCTTCGGAAGTACGAGTAATAGAAAAGAAAGCATGTTGTGTAGATAACCAATCAGGAATAGATTCTAATGGATCTAATTTACAAACAGCTAATTTATAAGGTAAAACGGAGAGAGTTAATGCCATACATCACCTATATTCTTATGAGACTGTATTTTTAAATTATAGCACTAAGTTTGTCATGCTCGCCAGGCATGGTGCTAAAAAAGAAGTACGTGCGAAATGGTAAGCATGCCCTCGCGAAGGCGGGGGCGGGCATCCAAAACCCATCTTGCTTATTAAGCTGCAGCAGGGAAGGCTTGAATAGATTCTAATTCTAGCTCTATTTCTTCTTTATGCATCGCTTGCCATAAATCATATTTCATTTGCAAATTTAACCAATATTCCGAGCTCATATTAAACAATTTGCCTAATCGTAAAGCTGTATCAGGCGTAATAGAGCGTTTACCTTTAACAATTTCATTGATACGTCGGCGAGTAACATGAATCAATTTGGCCAATTTTTCTTGAGTGAGTTTATAAGGTTGCATAAATTCTTCTAGTAAAATTTCACCAGGACTAAAAGGTTTACGTTGTGTCATATTCATTTGATTTTACCTCAATGATATTGTATTAATCTAACTTGATATATATCGCCGGCGTCATATTTAAATATTAATCGCCATGGTCCGTTAACTGAAATTGCCCAATAATTTTTATAGTCACCATGTAGCATATGTAAATTATTCCCAGGAGGATTTCGTAAATCTTCTATACTAGCCGCAGCATCCATAGAGTCTAATTTCATTAAAACTCTTCTTTTTAGATCAGGACGAATTTTTTGACACTTGTTATATTTCCAACAATGCTCTAAGTCATAATCAAGAAAATTTTTTATCATTTGCACACCTATATTGTAACGTGGGTGGGTACATTTTTCAAGTAAATACTCAAATTATAAATGCTTTTTTACATATTAATGTATTTTTAAAATTATTACAAGCTGAATTATTCCAAAAATGGATTTGGAGTGAATTCTTGACGAGAATGACAAGTACCTCTTTAATGGTTATACTTGTATCAGGCGTTTCAAAACGCAAAGCATTGGCGGTAAAACGCCACCCGATAGATTGGCATTTTTTATGTCCGGCCTTTCTATGTCTGGGTGGTGCGTATCGTAAGACCGCGCAGCTGACCAATGCCAGCTTTTGAACACCCAGGCACCTTTTTCAAAAGAGGTGAATATCATTAAGCATTGGAGTCCGTCATGAAACAACCTATCTTTATTTTAAATCCTACTATTGGTCCGCTAGATATTAACGATGCCATTACTTCACGCCTTGATATGATTCGTGGCACCATTGATTTATTAAGCTTGTCGCTCAATGATTCCCGTGGTGAACCCAGTGAAGCTATAATGTTAAATTGCTTAACTGGATTGCAACATTGGGTAGAAGAGGTAGCATCTCTGCTGAATAATCGAAAATAAAAAATAAAGGGGCAGTCACCCCTTTATTTTAAATAACAGTTTGTACTTGCAATTGAATCGGTTCTTTATCGATAGCAGAAATTATTTTTTGTTTACCATGGCCAGGATTAGCAACATATTCGCTTTTTACTATACCAATGGCTTCTAATAATTGGATATCTTTATTAATAGCTGCGCGACTTCTATTCAAAAGCTTGGCTAAATTACTTAAAGAATCAGGATGTTTACGAATAGTCGAGAGTAAGTTTATTTTAGCTGCCGTTAGAAATTTTATTAAATCGCGAGGATCTTCAAAGCTAATAATCCGCCTTGGTTTTACCGTTTTATTTTGATCTAATAGCTTAGCGGTTTCTCTACCGCGCGCAAAAAAATTTTCTACACTTTCTGCTTTGATCAAAACTTTATTAATTTTTTCGTTGCTCATTTTGTAATGCCTCAAATTCTTTTTGAAATAACTCTTCTATTGTTTCAAAGTTAGTAAATACCACAGGTTCAACTTTACCTTTAAAATGTTTGTGATGGTAACCATGAGCATTATCATAACCTAGCACTCGCCCATTATCACCTTGAAAAATATGGTAGTTAATGTAAGTCAGACTATAACGTGTCACTTGCTTATTTTCATTGATCCATATCTGTCTTCTAAGAGTTCCATTGCCTTTTCTTCTATGTATATCAATGGATTCATCAATAAGAAGTTGAGAGCACACTATAATGTTTACTGGCTTTTTCATAAATTATACCTTACAGATGTACTTTTTGGAAGTACATCTGCATTAAGCTATTATCAAATTGATTATATCGAAAATTAATTTTTAATGCAAAATTAGTTTTCTTGCTGTGACATAACTTAGGGTTTGTTTATCAGCAAGCCAGCCGCCTCTTTTCCAAAAAAGTACTATACTTCTGATTACCTTTTGTTGTATTTTAAAACTAAGTATTTAATAAAATTAAACGAGGTGCAACATGCCAGCTAGTAATGTGTCAAGTGAATATTCTACTCCTCCAGGTTCGCCTGCTTTAGGGCGTTATACTTATCCCGCTTCTCCTGAATTACGTGATTTTGAAACCGCGCATAGGCGTTATGCAGGAAAGATTACTCCCTCTATACAAGATAATAAAAATCGCCTTGCATCGACTAGGTATATTTTGAAAAACTTTTTACAAAATTGGTTAAACAATAATTTAGAACGAAATTTATGTCAAGAGACTGGTGAAGTAATGGCTTTAATGGTTTATATGCAGCAAAGATTACAAACTTCTACGTCAAATTGGTTTGTATTAGCTTCACCAGACAATTCCCAAGATAGATTAATGCAATGTCAAAGTTTACAAAGAAAATTTCTAAGCAATTTTTCGCAATGTATTAACCTGCTAGCTGTACAACCTCTTATTTTATTGGTTGATCATGGACCCAGATCATCTACAGCAGGACGTCAATGGAGCTTAGTTAAATTTGCTATGAAAAATAATAACCTCTACTTTTATCACCTTATTACAGGAAACTCTGGTGATGAAATAACCGCGCAGGGATTCACCGCAAAAGTTTCAGAATTTATTGCCACGAAAAGAAATATATATCAGAATACGGAAATATTCCGAACTCTTTCACCTAGTATTGCTTTACTTTGTTTACCACAGGCAATATTCTTAGATCAAATAGATATTTCATCCGAAGTGGAAAAAGCTAAGTTTAAGCATTTAGCAAATCCCTTTCTACCAAATTTTGAGAATGTATTAAAAGAATGTGTAACAAGAACTTTAGAGAATTTAGATGCTGAGCTAGGCAGTAGTGATCCTACTACGATTTGCCAAGAGTTAGATAATATTCTCGGTGTAGCAGACTTGGCCAATATTTTTAAAAAACGTGCTGCTTTAAGAGAACAAAATTCTCTTCTTAGTTCACCTTCTCTTCGTTCACCAGCCTGTAAAAGAAGGCAGACGACTGATAGAACAATAACTCCTTTTTTATTGCCTCCTGGGTTTAGTCAAGCTAATTAATAAAAAAATTCCCGCTAAACGCGGGAATTTTTTTAATCCGCTTTCGCGACTTTCTTGCGTTCGTGTTCTTTAAGAGCTTTGAATTTATTTCAATTCTTGACTTTTACCCACTTAGAACCTATACTTTTTTAGCAATAAAGTAGAGTTAAATATATGTTTAATAATAAAGAATTAATTCAGCGTTTAAATAATTTATCCATAAAAGGAACTCTGCTTCCAGCATTTCACCTCAAAAAAAAAACCAATGAGCTGAAATCGAGCCCGTTTCATACGCGCCAAAAAGCGGAATGCTGTGCAATGGTATTAACAACCAAGTTTGGAGCTAAGTGCGTTGTAAAGAGAGAATACTTTAAGACAGATCCCTATTTTATTGTGATAACTATAGATCAACCTTTTATCGAGGCAGTTATCCGTTATCATGCTCATAATCCAATGCAATCTCTTTCATCTTCGGGTATTTTAGAATCAAAGGTAGAAATACCTGTTGAAATATGGTATGCAATATTTCAATTTGTGGATAGCCCAGGAGATTTAGTACGTTTGGCGCGCGTGTGCAGGGTGTTTAAGGATATAATTTTAGGCGTACCCGAAGGAAGAAGTAAATCCTTACTTCAACAAGCTTTAGATCGTTGGCTTGTTCGCAACTATGCAGCGTTACCTCAGATTATAATGCGTCCCATTGCGCCTCAATATATTAGAAGTCATCATCTTTTTTTCCTAGCCAAATCAGAAAATAAAATTCAGTTTTTTACCCAAGACGAAAAAAATTCAAATACACTGTTATATTTTTCTGTGGGTAATGAAACAACTCAATCATTAGTGCCTACCAAAATAATTTCATTACCAGCAAAAATTCAACGTATTATTAAGGTAGGAGAAAAAAATATTTTAGTAATTTATGGTGAAGATGAAGGTGAGACGCAATCTTTTATGTTGTATGATGAACAAGCAAACGCAACACCCATTTCTAATTCTTTTCAGACACGTCAATATTTTAGTCAAGCATTTATTCAGTTAGATTATCATCGTTACTTGACAGTTAATTATCGATATAATGATAGCGCGAACTTTGAAGCTACTTATTATCTGCTTAATCTAGAAAATAAGACTTTATTTGCAGAAATATTTCATACTGAACCAAAGGAGGGTGGAGGATTAATAGCTGGAATGTTTTATGATGGCACTTTATTTATTCAAAAAAATAGGAGTTCGTATGAAGGAGGTAGCGCTCTACAATTATGGGAATATAATTCCTTTACTAAAAGCTACAAACTCTCATCTAAATCTCTTTGTCGCTTTTGGAAGGATAAACCCGCCAATCTGAACTTATCAGCTTGCAGTATTGCCGCAAGCGCAACCCATGGTGTCTATTTAAAACATCAACATAAAATCTATTACAATAATATTGCAAAATCTATGGCGCCTTCGAATAGTACTCCACATATAGTTTGTTATTTAAAGCCTCCTTTTTTAATAGCGATTGCTGAGAACTTTTCTCATAGTTCTAGCCTACGAACAATTGAGGGAAGGAACTATCCAATAAGGTTTGGAGAACAATGGACTAAGTTAAATATTTTTAATTTTAATACTATGGAGGCCGTTACAAAGCTTTATCCAGAAAATTGGTCAGGCAAAGATTGTAATGTCAGTGATGCAACCGTATTATCAGATGGTAGCATTAATATGATTAACATGAATGGTCGCTTAGATCAGTTTATTTTTCCTCCCTTAATAGGGTGAATTTTTTTACTCTGCTTTGCTTGCCTTCTTACGTTCGTGTTCCTTCAAGAATTTTTTACGAATCCGAATACTAGTTGGGGTTAATTCGACTAACTCGTCATCTTCAATAAATTCTAAAGCTTGTTCTAAGCTGAAGTTAATTGCAGGGACTAAAATAATGTTTTCATCTTTACCGGCAGCACGAATGTTAGTTAATTTCTTTTCTTTCGTGACATTCACAATTAAATCGTTATCACGTGAGTGAATGCCAACCACCATGCCTTCATACACTTCCGTTTGTGGGCCGATAATCATTTTACCGCGCTCTTGCAAATTAAATAATGAGAAGGCGGAAGCTTTGCCTAAATCGTTAGAAATTAACACACCGTTAATGCGTTTAGCGATCTGCATTTTCTTCATGGGAGCATAATGACTGAACACATGGTGAGCAATACCCGTACCCGAAGTGGAAGTCATGAATTCATTTTGGAAGGCAATTAAGCCACGCGCGGGAATAATATAATCTAAACGCACACGACCTTTACCATCTGGTACCATGTCTTGCAAATCGCCACCACGGCTACCCAACATTTCCATGATGCGACCTTGATGATCGGTTTCGACATCGACAGCTAAGGTTTCAAACGGTTCTTCTTTTTCACCATTCACTTCGTGAAGGATCACTTCTGGACGTGATACGGCTAATTCAAAACCTTCACGGCGCATGGTTTCTAATAAAATTGATAAGTGTAATTCACCACGGCCTGACACTTTAAATTTATCGGCGGTTTCAGTGGCTTCTACACGCAACGCTACATTACGTTTTAATTCATTTTCTAAACGATCTTTAATTTGGCGGCTAGTCACAAATTTACCGTCTTTACCGACAAAAGGTGAATCATTAATTTGAAAGTTCATGCTGATAGTGGGTTCGTCAACCATCAAAGGTGGTAGGGCTTCGACACAAGCAGGATCACATAAGGTATCAGAGATATTTAAAGTTTCAATACCACTCACTGCAATAATATCGCCAGCAGAAGCTTCTGGAGTTTCAATACGCTGTAAACCCATATAGCCTAACACTTGTAATACACGACCATTACGTTTATTACCTTCACGATCCACAATCGTGACGTTAGTATTGGTTTTAATACTGCCACGTTTAATGCGACCAATCCCAATCGTGCCAACATAACTCGAATAATCTAAAGAGCTGATTTGCATTTGGAAGGGTGCATCTGGGTCGACATCAGGCGCGGAAACTTTATCCACGATCGTTTGCAATAAGGGTGTCATGTTATCTGATTTATCCGCTAAATTAAGCATCGCATAACCATTTAATGCTGAGGCATAAACAATCGGAAAATCTAACTGCTCTTCAGTGGCGCCTAGTCGATCGAATAAATCAAATACTTGATCGACCACCCAATCTGGGCGTGCGCCAGGGCGATCGACTTTATTGATTACCACAATTGGTTTCAAACCTTGCGCAAAAGCTTTACGCGTCACAAACCGTGTTTGTGGCATGGGGCCATCAACCGCATCAACGATTAATAATACCGAATCAACCATGGATAAAATCCGTTCGACTTCACCACCGAAATCGGCATGCCCTGGCGTATCGACGATATTAATACGGTATTTACCCCATTTAATCGCCGTGTTTTTCGCGAGGATCGTGATGCCACGTTCTTTTTCTAATACGTTAGAATCCATCGCGCGTTCTTCTAATTTAGTGCGCGCATCAAGCGTGTCGGATTGTTTTAATAAACAATCAACGAGGGTGGTTTTGCCATGGTCAACGTGAGCGATAATAGCGATATTGCGTAAATTTTTTGCGGACGACATAATGTTCTCAGTAACTAAAATTGAGGCGCGATTATAGCCGATATTGTTGTTAAAAAGTACAAAAAATAAGCTTTTTTAACTAAATTTAGTTTTCAAAAAAGCGACTAATTTTTTAATTCGTAAGGGCACATGGGCTTTTTCATATTCTACGTAAAATTTCGTTGGTTCTGGGCGCAAATGTGATAATAGCTCTACAACTTCTTCCTTGCTTATTTCATTTTGTAAAAAATAACTGCTGACATAAACTAATCCAAGATTAGCTTTAAGTGCGGCTTTCATCATGTTCGGGTTGTTAGTAATTAAGGGGCCGTCTGGCTGAAAAATTTGTTTATTTTTTAAGATCCAAGCAAATTTATCCTGTTGTTCTGCCATTGTGATACAGCGATGTTGTGACAAATCTTTTAGAGTTTTTGGAGTACCATATTTATCAAGATAGTTTTTAGTAGCAAAAATACCCTTTTGAGTAGTGCATAAATATTCACGATGAGTTTTATCCTTAAAAGCATATTCTTCGCTGCGAATGGCTAAATCAAAACTTTCATCTTTTAAGAAAAATCGATCGGTGGTGAATATTACCTTCAAACAAATTTCAGGATATAACAACATAAATTCCGCAAATAAATCTGTTAAAAAATATTCACCAAATTGAATTGGGGCTTTTATTGTAATAGTTCCTCTTATCTTTTTGCTAGGCGCAACAAAGTTATCTTTGAGTGTATCCAGCTCAGTTAATAATTTTTCAGCTTGTTGATATAGCGAAAATCCTGCTTCAGTTAACTGTAATTTTCGCGTGCTGCGAATAAATAAAATAGTTTTTAAATAGTGTTCTAAGGAAGAAACTTGTTTACTGATAGCAGAGGGTGATTTGTATAAAATCTTAGCTGTTTTACTAAAGCTGTTGGTTTCAACTACGGTGGTAAAAATTTTTAAACTATGTAACCAATCAATCATTTGTGCCTCGTGGGAAAAAGTGATTTCCAATTTTCTGTCTTATCATTCTAGCACGATTAATATATTCTGTTTCTGGAAAATATATTTTGGGAGCAAAAAATGCCTAGTAATAAAAATTTATTTGATGATTTGCCCGATGAACTCATTACGCCCATATTACAAAGGTTAAATAACTCTGATTTGACAGCGTTATGGCAAACCGATAAAAAGTTTCGGAGATTAACCCAAGATAAAACTCTACAATCAAGGTTTAAATATCATCTTTCTCTCCCGGATTTAAAAATGGGGATAATAGTGGGTATGCAACACTATTTAGCCGATTATGCCAGTCAAAAACCTAAGTTTTGGCAACGTGAGCCGGAAGCTTTGCCATATGCTAAAGCAGTGTTGGCATTAACTCAAGGTTTAAATAATACTTTAGGAATTTTAATACTTGCAAAAGTACTCTTTATAACACCTGGAAAATTTAATAGCTATTTGAACAAGTTAAATTCTAAATTTATTTACCCTTATTTAGAAAACGATCGAGTGGTTAATTTAAACTTAAAAAATTCAGATTATCAAGGTGAATGGCAAGTGTATTTAACGCGAAAATTATTGATCGATTTGCGAAACATAACCGGGATTTATTATCCCACAGTAAATGAATTTTGCGCCGATCCCTCTATCCAAATTGCAGTAAACAATTTTGAAAATGTAGTTAGGGTTATTAGAATTCATCTCAAGCTTGAAACACACAGCACTTATATCACTAACCGCTACTTGCAGCGCTGGTCGCGATTGGTATTGCCGATACTGCATGAATTAACTATGCATGGACTATTACAAAGCGATGTATTTCCTGTGCAAACCAGTAATCAATTGTTATCCGCAATAGATTATGAAGAGAGTCAAACTGCAAGCTAATAATAACATTTGCTAAATCGTTTGAATTGTTCCATACTTTTAAAGATGAAAAATTATATTCAGCGTGAATTCATCGATCGTTATGATCCCGATTATGCTTATTTAAAACAAGCTATTAGAACTGCATTAGCTGCATTAATTGCGGTAATAATTTATCGCTTACAAAGTCAGGTATGGTTAGAAGGTTATTGGATGGTGCTCGCTGCTGCATTTTTGATGCAAACGCGGTTAGGCAAAACCCAAACGCAACAACTTATTTTTTTAAGCATGGCTATTTTGGGTGCAGCCGTCTTAGCCTATATTGCGCAATTACTATACCCCTATACTTTTTGGTTGGCTATTTTTTTGGCCATCACTACTTTCATAGCTATTTACTGCAGTAAATTTGGCCTAAATTTTGCCATCGAGAGTTTTTTTATTAATTTATTTGGCATTATTTCTGCTGGTATTGAACCTACTATTATTATAGAGCGCCCACTCATGATTTTATTGGGCGGTGGTTTTGCACTCATTATGTGTTTTTTGTGGCCGGTTAATTTAACCAAACAAGCTGGGCAAAATCGAAAAATTTATTTAAGGTGTTTAGCAGAGTTATCAATTAGTTTGGGCGAAAGTTATTTACACCCCGATTATCATAGTAAAAAAGACAAATTTGAAAAGCATCTACACGAGCGACGCAATCGTTTGCTACGTACATTAAATAGCTTGCGGCATTCTGAGCCGCAAGCAACTGACTTTTTAAGTAAAGCCGAACATTTGTTTGAACTATTATTGGCCTTAGGTAATATTCGCCATTATTTATTGCCACAACATTCATTAGATAGTTTAAGAGAAGAGTTATTACAAGTACATCAATATTTGGCTAATAATTTAATCGACTTAGCGAAACAAAAAAAGATTAATAACGCTGGGTTAAATCAACTGTTATCACAACTGACTGAAAAAATTAATAAAACTTCACCTCTTTATATTCAGTTAGTCGCGTTTATTAATAATGCCAAGACTATAGAGGAGGTGATAGCATGTATCTAATATCATCACCGCTTATCCGTCGAGCCTTGCGAATGGCAATTGCGATGTTTATGGCGGTTATTGCTTATAGAACAATTGGTTTAACACAAGGCTTTTGGGTTCCGCTAACAGTTTGTATTATTATGCAAACGACTACGGGAGCGACGCTTCGTAAAGGTTTGCAACGCTTAGTGGGAACTTTCTTAGGTATTATTATTGGCTCTTTATTAGTGATGTGGATTCATGAAAGTTTAATTATTGATATTTTGTTAGTGCTATTTTTATTTTTAGCCTATGCATTGAAAGCCTTTAATTTAACAAATTACGGTATTTTTGTCGTGCCATTGACTATTATGGTGGTGTTTTTAGTGTCAGCGGTCGCGCCCCAAGAAGCCTATCATTTAATTTGGGCGCGTTTATATGATACAGCGCTAGGGGCTATTATTGCAGTACTAATCACATTTTTAATTTTTCCCATTAGTTTGAAAGCAGAAGTAAAAAAAGGTAAAGTAAATATTATCAACGCACAAGCACAATATTTAGATGCTATTTTTAATTTACTTTTACAAGTTGCGCCAGATAGTGCACAACAAGCTATGCAAAAACGCCACCAGTTTGAACTGGCTTTAGCAGAAAATAGGCGTTTATATAGTGATTGGGTTTATGAATTAGGCTTAAATTTTAGCAGTAAAAATTCACAGTTAAACTTTTTAACCCAAACTGAAAAGCTAGGCCAGTTTCTCTTTGCGCTGCATCATATAGCGCGTCAAGGTTGGCCTAGCGATGAATTGCTGCTAGAAAAGCTAATAAGCGATTTAACAGAATATCGAAAGATATTGGCCACTATTTCGTGGTCGGCGTGAAGCTTGGTATGGCACCATCGCCAAACAATTGCTTGGCTTTATCAATGACTGCCTGTGATTGAATTGCCGCCAGTAATTCTTTTACTTTTGGATCATTTTCATGACCTTGTTGCACGACTAACACATTCACATACAATGAATCAGGGCCTTCTTTAAAAATAGCATCCGTTAATTTTAACCCAGCAGGTGCTGCATAAGTATTGTTAATGACGGCCGCATCGACATCAGCTAAAGCCCGCGGTGTTTGCGCAGCATCTAATTCTGAAAATTTAATATGTTTAGGATTAGAGGTAATATCTTGCAAAGTAGCATTTGCACCTGCATTCGCACGTAATTTAATTAACCCCGATTTTTCAATTAATAATAAAGCGCGAGCTTCATTACTTGGATCGTTAGGGATTGCAATGGTGCCATTTTTTGGAAGATTATTTAAAGATGTAATTTTCTTAGAATAAACTCCGAGAGGATAGACAAAACTCTTCCCCACGACAGCTAATTTATAACCGCGGGCTTTAATTTGGGCATCAAGATAAGGCACGTGTTGAAATAAATTGCTGTCAATATCACCATTGTTTAAAGCTTCATTAGGCGTTGTGTAGTCATTAAACGTGACTATTTTTACCGTTAAGCCATAACGTTGTTTAGCCACATCGGCAGCAGTGGTAATTAAATCCGTTTCCGGCCCAGCAATGGTGCCAATGCTAATGGTGTTAGCATCTTCTTTATGGCTGCAAGCCGTTAATAATAGGCTGAGACTCAGCCCGATTGTTAAGCATAAATTTTTAAATGTCATAATATTCTCGCTAGTAAATTAGTAATGATTTAGAGGAAAAAGTTTAACGCCTATTAAAATAAGACGCTAAGCTATCGCCTAACATTTGAATAAGTTGCACTAAAATAATCAGCAACACCACGGTTTCAAGCATAATAGTCATATCAAAACGCTGATAGCCATAACGAATCGCTAAATCACCAAGACCACCGCCGCCGACTGCACCCGCCATCGCCGAATAACTAATAATCGCAATCACGGTTAAAGTAATCCCATGAATAATGCCGGGTAAGGCTTCCGGAAATAAAACTTTAGTCATAATTTGTGTGGGAGTCGCACCTAAACTTAAAGCGGCTTCGGTGAGGCCATAAGGCACTTCTTCTAAGGCTTTTTCTACAATGCGTGCAATAAAAGGAATGGAACCCACAATTAACGGCACAATTGCTGCGGTGGTACCGATGGTTGTACCGACGACCAAGCGGGTAAACGGAATAATTGCGACTAATAAAATAATGAAAGGTACAGAGCGCAAGACATTAATAATAAAACTTAATATTTTATTAAGCGTTGGTTCAGCCAGTAATCCTTGTTTGCGAGTAGTAAATAAAATAAATCCTAAGGGTAGTCCTATAAGACCAGCGATAATGCTGGCCGCAAAGGTCATATATAATGTTTCTAAGAGGGCAGGAAATAATAAATTAAACGACATCAGCATAACCTATTACCTCGACTTTTAAATTTTGTGCCATTAAATAATCCATACCAATTTTTATTTGAGCTTCATCACCTTGCATTTCAATTAACATAATCCCAATCAGCTGTTCTTTTATTAATTCAAGATTAGCTTGTAAAATATTAAATTTAATCGCGTAATGTAATGAAAGATTAGATAGAATAGGTTCAGCCGTTTGTTCACCTATAAACTCAATGCGTAACACTGGCGTTTGTCCGTGATGTTTTTTTTCAATATGTAATTTTTTTTGTATGCTAGCAGGTAAATCAAATTTCAAAGCTGGGCGCACCCAGTTTTTTGCCGCTTCTGTTTGTGGCTGCGTGAATAATTCGATTACTGAATTTTCTTCTACGACTTTCCCTTTTTCTAATACCGTAACTTGATCGCAAATAGTTTTAATAACTTCTATTTCATGGGTGATTAAAACAATGGTTAAATTTAATTTTTTATTAATCGTCTTTAATAGTTCAAGGATAGATTGTGTGGTTTCAGGGTCGAGTGCAGAGGTGGCTTCATCGCATAATAAGATATGGGGATCATTAGCAAGCGCTCGCGCAATTGCCACCCGTTGTTTTTGCCCGCCACTTAATTGTGCAGGATAGGCTAAGGCTTTTTCTTCTAAGCCGGTTAAACCTAATAAATTAGCTACTTTTTCTTTAATAAGTTCTGCTTCTACTTCAGCTAACTCTAAAGGTAGTGCAATATTTTCATAGACAGTGCGAGAACTGAGTAAATTAAAATGTTGGAAAATCATGCCAATTTTACGACGTTGTTGTCGCAATTCAGCAATGCTTAAGGTTTGTAGATTCAGGCCATCAATGATGACTTTACCTTGGTCAGGGATTTCCAGTAAATTAATACAACGAATTAGCGAACTTTTACCCGCACCACTTTTGCCGATAACACCCGCAATGATGCCGCGGGGAATTTGCAAAGAAACATCATCCAATGCTATGACGCCTGAGGGATAGGTTTTAACAATATGTTCGAGTTTAATCATACCTTATTCGGGCAAATGCACGGCAATAACATCACAATTGGCTCGATGAATAATAGAATCAGCAGTTGAGCCCAATAATAAAGCAATACCATGTCGACTACGGCTACCTACTATGATTAAATCGGCATTTATCTTTGTTGCGGTATCCGTAATAATACGACCCGGCGAGCCAAAATCATAAAATTGGCGGTTATTAGGAATATTTAATGTAGTGCCTAAGTTAGTTAAGGCGGTTTTATGTTCTTGCATAATTTCTTCTTCTATATCTGCAATAGCAGGGTAAGCCGATGCGGTTCCATAAGTGCTGACATCTTGTACTGCATGCACTAATGATAAAGTACCAGAAAACTTTTCCGCAATAAGTTTAGCTTTCGCTATAATTATCTGATCTTCTTCAGGAATCAATTCAACAGCAATTAAAATATTGTTATAGGTGCTCATAGTAACTCTCCAATGTTGTGAATTTATAGTTTAATTGTAGCCTAATTTAAGGGTATAATCCTAGCTTATGAATAATTTTATTTATTTAGATTATGCCGCAAGCACGCCTTTAGACCTACAAGTTGTGGAAAAAATGAGCGCTTGCTTAAGTTCACCCACATTATTTGCTAATGCGGCGTCACGGAGTCATAAGTTAGGGCAGCAAGCCGCGCAAGCGATAGAGCAAGCGCGTGAAGCTATTGCAGCTACGATTAATGCTCAAACTAGTGACAGCCTGGTTTTTACTTCCGGGGCCACGGAAGCCAATAATTTAGCCATTAAAGGCATTGCGGATTTTCATCAACGGCGTGGCAAACATATTATTACCTGGGCTACTGAACATCATGCTATTTTAGATCCGTGTGAGTATTTATCGCGTCGAGGTTATGACATTACTTATTTAAATCCATTGCCAAATGGCTTATTTGATTTAGCAGCATTAAAGGCTGCAATTCGAGATGATACTATTTTAATTTCGTGTGTATATGTTAATAGTGAAACGGGGATCACGCAAGATGTTAAAAAAATAGTTGAAATAGCGCATGCTCGTGGGGTGTATTGTCATGTGGATGCCGCCCAAGCTGTGGGTAAAATAGCAGTGGATGTACAATCCTTAGAGGTCGATTTGCTGTCACTTTCTGCACATAAAGTATATGGGCCGAAAGGGATTGGCGCTTTATATATTAAACCGCAACCACGGGTACGTTTAACGCCGCAAATGCAGGGGGGAGGGCATGAACATGGCTTGCGTTCGGGTACCTTGGCCACTCACCAAATTGTCGGGATGGGTGCAGCGTTTAAATTAGTAACGGAAAAGCTAGCAAATGATCAAGCACATGCTAAGATCTTGAATCACACGCTACTAGAAGGTTTAAGTGCTATAAAGGCCATTAAGCTAAATAGTGATCCAGCGCATGCGGTTCCAAATATCGTAAATGTCAGTTTTTTAGGGCTTGATACCAATATCTTATTGCCACATTTATCTAACCTTGCTTTATCGACAGGCTCGGCTTGTAATTCAGGCAGTTTGGAACCATCTTATGTATTAACTGCGATGGGTTTAGCCCGGGAAGTAGCTGCAAGTGCCGTGCGGTTTTCTTTCGGTCGTTTCACCACCATCGACGAAATTAACACAGCTATTAAAGAGATAACAGATTATGTCAGTTGCAATTCATGAACCAGAAACCATTACGATAACTGAAGCAGCAGCGCAACATATAGAACGTTATATGGAAAAAGCGCAAGCGCCAGCTATGTTATTAAGTTTAAAAAAATCCGGTTGTTCAGGTTGGAAATATAAAGTTGAACCTGCAACCACGGAAGCTTTTACAGATAATAAAAATACCAAATTCATGCAAGCTCATGCGGTATTAATTATTCCGAGTAAAGATTTACCGAATTTTATTGGTTTGAAAATAGATTATGTGAAAGACCAACATGGCTTAAATAAAAAATTAGTGTTTGATAATCCACATGCTGAACACATGTGTGGTTGTGGGGAAAGTTTTAGTTTGAAAGAAGAGTAAAAATTGTCATGCCAGCGCAGGTTTATAGGAGTCAATTTAAGGGTATGTTGTCATTCTCAGCCGAGCTTGCGAGGCTGGGAATCCAAGGTTTTTTGGTTTGGTACCACCTTAAGTGCTAAAGTAAACTCTGCTAACACCTTGGATCCCCGCTGGCGTCGCTTAACGCTCCTGGCGAGGATGACAACTATGAAAATTAATATTTAATGTGTCAACACGTAAAAAATAGTATAAACTGCAAATCCTAATAACCCTATTCCACCAATATAATTTAAATATTTCATGGTTTTACCACCTAAATAATGGCGTGTATGATGCACCACTAAATTTAACGACACAAACCAAATTGCCGTGCCAGTAAACAAACCTAAACAAGCAAACAGATATTCTTGTTTGCCTTGATCAATAATAGAAGCTAATTGCGCCGCCATGGAAATCCAAAAGATGAGATTAAAGGGACTCAATAAAGCAATTAGAAATCCACTGCTAAAACAGTGCAGCAAAGATTGGTCGTTATCATTATTATTGGCTTCTGGTTTGGGTGCCCGCATGGCTTTATAAGCAAACCAAATTAATACTATCGCGCCAGCAATGCCTAAAATATGCAGTAAGCTTGAATTAGTTAAAAACGGTAAGACGCCAAACAACAACAATAATAAATATAAAACATCTGCGCTGGTAGCACCGCAGCCCATCACGATCCCACGTGAGGCGCCAAAGCGTAAATTACGCCGCATCATTTCAATAGTAACCGGGCCCACGGGAATGGCGAGGGCGAGGCCTAAGAAAAGGGTTAAGAAATAAGTGTGCATGGCAAAAGTTTAGCAGATTTTTTTAGAGAAGGCTATGGATTGCTTATTCCGTAAGTAGGGCTATAATGAATAAAAATAATGAGAACTTAATAAATGTATGGCCGTCTTTGTCCCCAATGTAAGATTACTGATATTAGTCACTTAAGTGGGAAAGTGAAATTCTGTCTAAGTTGCTATTATTCCTCCACTCCAGCAACAGTTGTACCAAGCACTACTCCTTCTAAACAATTTAAATGTGAAAAATGCGGGGAAGGATTTTCCAACTTTGATATGTTAATCCAACATCAGTTATCTCATCCGAGCCTAGTAAAGTGCAAATATTACCAGCAGACATTTCAATCAGACTACGCCTTATTAGATCATAAAAGGCGGCAGTGCTTGGAAAACCCTAAACACCAAACTTCCTTGCCTGTAGCACCGCTAGCACCACTAGCGGTTCGGTCGCCAGCACCGCCAGCACCACCAAGCTCACCAGCACCGCCAAGCTCACCAGCTCAACCAGTTCCTTTGTACGTCGCCCCTGGATTGCCACAACAACCAAGCACACCACCAGTGGTTGAAATGTATAGCCTTTGCCCTCACTGTAAGCGTGCTTACCTTGTCTATTTAGGTAATAGAATTAGCTACTGTCTAACTTGCGGTTTTTATTATCTTACCTCCGTTCCAGCAACCGAATTTTCTGCTTTATCTACACAATCGGCACAGCCGTGCATCCCACTACCGTCCCAGATGCCTATAGATCCTCCACCTTATGCATTGCCACGTGCGCCAATCTTTGATCCTTTCAAGCCGTTCAAATGCGAAACATGCGGAAATGAATTTTTCAATATAACGAATTTAAACAAGCATAAATCAGCTCCTGGAAAGGAAGTACAGTGCGAGTATTGTAAATACTGGTTTTGTTCAGAATATTTCTTAAGCTTACATAGAATAAAAGGGTGCTCGAGAAAGCCAAACTCTTAATTTTATCGTCCAAGCACTGTACCGTCAGCTGCGCCTTCGTTGCCCCGAAGCCCTTTGCCGTCGTATTCGCCGCCGCGCTAGCGGATTTTCAGGGAAGGCCATGAATGGCTTATTCCGTAAGTAGGGCTATAATGAATAAAAATAATGAGAACTTCGTAAATGTATGGCCGTTGCCCACAATGTCAGATTGGTGCCCTTGTTGGCTCAGATGATGGAATCGTCTGTTCAAGTTGCCCTTATTTATTCACTCCAGAAACAGCCCTGAATGCACTTCTTAAAACACGTACGCCAAGCTTACCAGCTCAGCTGTATGTCAGTTCTGGATTTGCGCTACAATCAAGTACTGCTTCTTCTAAACAGTTTACATGCGATGAATGTCAAAAAACATTTGGAAGCGGCATAAGTTTAAAGGCACATAATGTGCAATCCCATTCGGGTCCAGTTGAGTGCCTGCACTGCGGCCATAAGTTTCCCGCAAGAGCCGCTTTATACGGTCATATAGGGCAGTGCAAGCAAAGACCAAAGAATCTTTCCTCGCCTGCGCCGCAGTTCGCTGCCCCAGGTTTACCATCGCCCCCACTGCCCATAGCGCCTCAACCTATTTCTGCACCACCAGCTGCACCAAACACTATACCTGCGGTTAAAGAAATGTATGGCCGTTGCCCCCGATGTAAGAGTGAGCTTGGTCCACCAAATAATGAAATTAGTCCCTGTTCAGGTTGCCATCGTTCCTGGTCTCTAGGAACAAACATCCGAGTGTCTGATGCAAAACGTCAGCGCATTACACCACCAGCTGTACCAAGCACTGTACCTGCTGGCTCTGAATTGTTTTCATGCAATAAATGTGGGAAAACATTTAAAAGCCTCCTAGCTTTAAGTGTACATAAGACGCGTTCTCATCCGGATCCACTAAAGTGCTCGCACTGCGGCGAGGTGTTTCCCCCAGGCAAGCTCTTAATCGAGCATAGACTGGGGTGTCAGGGAAACCAAAACTCTCAATTTTCTCGTTCCGCGTCTGCGCAGTTAACTGCACCAAGCTTAGCAGCTCAGCCATCATACGTCAGTTCTGGATTCCAGCCGCAGCCCTTAAGCCCTCCATCATCAGCTTTTTCTGCACCATCATCTCCACAGCGCTTACTGTCCCACCCACCACCCAGAGCGCCTTCACCTATTTTAAGCATTGTACTTGAAGCTGCAAAGCATCATAATGGGGTTCCTGCCGCGCCAGCTCCGCCACTTCCTTTGTACGTCAACCCTGGATTTCCACCACAGCCAGGCACGCCATGGACTGTACCAAACTTATCGTTTCAATTGCCCATAGCCCG
>Ga0207024_10005_pt1 | contig 80448 bp, 88 predicted proteins | sample Alteio_BWMinCont_44_FD_153470 | JGI IMG/M metagenome (GOLD analysis project Ga0207024, IMG submission 153470) | Enriched cells from forest soil in Barre Woods Harvard Forest LTER site, Petersham, Massachusetts, United States -... | ecosystem: Environmental > Terrestrial > Soil > Temperate forest >...
GTCCCCTATGGTAATGGCACCTGGGTACACGATTATTTAGTGAATGATCAAGGTGGTATCACTTCAACTCATGCTGGTCATTTCTTTGCTAAACTAAAAAGTTATAATACCTCCGTCAGTAAAAATCCTGCGTGTCAAATCACCGAAGTATTTGCTTACGGTGGGACTTTAGAAATCCATAACCCTGGTGCAGGCAAACCGTATTTACCGAATCATTTTGCGATGGAATATTATCCGCAACGGATATTTCATATTAGCCTAAACAATTGGAAAGTTTGGCCGAATCAAATAGATAGTGGCTACTATTCAGTGCATGCTTATTCTCACTTAACTGTTGACGGTAATCCTCATAGTAAAAAAGTATTAAACCTTATGCAGATCAATGGTTCAGTTGGTGCGGTCAACGTGCATGGTTTGCAATTATTAAATGGTTTAAGTCAAACTGATGCAGCGCATTTTGCGGATTTTGTGGCGGCGCAAGTGTGTGCGGATGATGCCTTAGATGGAGTGCAGTTTGATCTGGAACCCACCAGTTTAATTGGCTCTTCTAGTGTGGTCACGGGCAATGGTCAACAATATTTTTATGCGGAAATTGCCAAAGATTTTGCTGGCCATATCAAAGAAGGAAAAGACGATCCTATTAACTGTGTCGATTCTAATCATCATCAAGGTCGTATTTTCTCTGTGTTTACCTCAGCGTCAGGCGTGCAAGAAGCGCCTCAAGCTATGGCAAAAATTCTCACCCAATATGGCAATGGTTATGTGATCGATAGTTTATATGATTTGAGTGGACAACCCGCTGGCACGATTAACCCACCCGATGCTTATCGTCAACAAGTCGAAACTGAAGTGAGCACGATGGTAGAGCTAGGCAATAAATATCATATTCCTTATCAATTTGCCGTGCCAGTTGCAGCTTCTGCACATGAGTTTGAAAATAAAAATAAGCAAGCTACGGGTTATAAACAAGGTGAATATGTCAAGATTGCCTTGGCTATTATTAATCAACATGCGCAAGGTAATGCTTATTATAAAGGCTTAGCCTTATGGGGTTGGAATGATAAATTAATCGTTGCTGACCCTAATGGAAACAAAAAGTTTTTTAATTTAGAGCCAGGGGACCCGAGCAAAGCTATTGATAACAGCTCACTAACCGCATTAGCGCATTGCAACGCTTAAGGAGACCACAATGAAAAAATTATTACTTACCACGTTTATCAGTTTAAGTGTTTTAACAGCTATAACTTATGGTGCTGATACGATTGTTCCGTTTGGCAATTCCATTTGGGTGCATGGTTATACCTATGACAATAAAAATACCATGACCTTTAGTAAATCGGCTTATTATTTAAGTGATTTAGCAAAATATAATCGCGGTGCAGGCAAAGGCCATGAAATTAGTGAATTATCTGTGTATGGCCCAACGATTGAAATTTCCAAACCTAAATCAGGTCCGCACCTTCCTAATAGCTACCGTTTCACTTATTACCCTTCCCGTTTGATGTCGGGCGTGACTAATAATTGGGACACGTGGTTAGGTCAAGTCGATAGCGGCTATCGTGATGTACATGATTACGCGCGTTTAACCGTTGATGGCACAGCGAAAGGTAAGCACGTATTAAATATTTTAGATATTAGTGGTGTGGTGGGTTATGCCGGTAGCCACGGTACGTTTTATTTAAATAGCTTGGATAAACCTGATGCGACTAATTTGGCTGATTTTGTCGCAAGCCAAGTGTGTGCCGATGATGCTTTAACCGGCGTGGTATTTGACATTGAACCTTTCACTTTTTCCAATGACCGCGGTTATTTACACGGTTATGGACAAAAATATTTTTATACCCAAATTGCCAAAGATTTTGCCGGGCACTATCGCGATGGTAAATCAGATCCTTTACATTGTGTTAATGGCGCGCATAAGCAAGGCCGGATTTTTGGTATTTATACCATGGGCGATGAAGTATCTGGCGATATCGACGCAATTTCTGACGTATTGACGCAATATGGTAATGGTTACTTTGTCTATGGTTTATATGACCTCAACGAAAACCAAACACCAGGCGTGATTGATCCACCTAGTCAACACGCACAAGAAGTGGCAGCAGAAATTGCCAAAGATCAGAAACTTGCCGACGATCACAACATACCTTTCCAATTTAGTATTGCCGCAGCTTCTTCTTCCACTCAATTTGAAAGTTTTGGTGATCAATCTAGTGGTTACAAAATGATTCAATATGCGCAAGCCGATTTATCCGCTATTAATAATAGCAGCGTGCGTAAGGATCCTTTGTTTAAAGGTGTGAGCATTTATGCCACCAGTGAACAACTATGGGCACCCGATCACAGTAGTCCTGGCAAATTAATTGCGCTGAAACCTTCGAGCATTTTTGAGAAGTCACAAACTGATGTGGTGAGTTATTTACAGCAGAATTTATAATCCTTGAAAGATATTATGAATATGAAAATAAAACTTTTTATTTTAAGCCTAACTTTATCTTACTATAGTATGGCATCAGCGTTACCAAATTTAGCGTTGGTAAAACAAGAGTTAGAGGCTTATCACGATTCTGGTGCTTACATGACTGATATCCATACGGTTATCGAGCAAGCAAAAGCTAATTTAATTATACAAGCAAACAATAACACTGAACATAAAAAATTGGCGCTAGTATTGGATATTGATGAAACCTCTATTTCTAATTACAATGATTTAAAAAGCGTTGGCTTTGGTGGTAATAATGACATATGGACTAAACAAATGTTGCAAGCACAAGAGCCTGCTATTGAACCTACTTTAGAGTTATATAAATTAGCTTTAAAAGAAAATGTTAAAGTATTTTTTATTACGGGCCGCTCTGTTAAACTTGAGAGCGCAACCGAAAAAATGCTTAAAAATGATGGTTATACTACTTGGGCCGGCCTTTATCTGAGAACTGCAATTTATAAAACCAGTTTAGCGGAAGATTATAAAACCGCTATCAGAAAAAATATTACTGAGCAAGGTTATGATATTATTGAAAATGTTGGCGATCAATATAGTGATTTAATTGGTGGGTATGCCGATGCACAATATAAATTGCCTAATCCTTATTATTATATTGCTTAATTTATGAAAACCACCCAGCAAGGTATACGACAACATTATGAGGTTTTAATTATTGGTAGTGGCATTGCAGGTTTAACTTATGCCTTAAACTTAAGTGAACTTGCGCCTAACACTAAAATCGCTTTAGTGACTAAAATGGAATTAAGCGCTTCTAATTCATGGTATGCGCAAGGTGGTTTAGCGGCCGCGCCTGATGAATCCATTGCCTTAAGCTCGCATATCCAAGATACCTTAGCATCTGGTGACGGCTTATGTAATTCCATGGCAGTTAATACTATTATTAATGCCGGCCCAGAAGCTATTGCTGCTTTGATAAAATATGGTGTTAAATTTGATCAAAACGCCCATAATCTGCCTGATTTAGTCAAAGAAGGTGGTCACACTGAGCGTCGTATCTATCACTATGGTGATACCACAGGCGCGGAAATTATTCGTGCTTTAACCCATGCTGTAAAACAGCTACCCAATATTACTATATTAGAATTTCACACGGCAGTTAATTTAATTACCAGCCCGCAATTGGCCATACCTCACTTTAAGCCTGACGTATTAGGAGCTTATGTGTTAGAGAATAAAACCGGTCTAATTCATAATTTATTAAGTAAAGTCGTTATTTTAGCTACGGGTGGTGCGGGCAAAGTTTATCGCTACACCAGCAACCCCGATACTGCAACCGGTGATGGAATTGCTATGGCTTATCGCGCTGGCGCCCATGTGAGCAATATGGAATTTTATCAATTCCACCCTACTCTGCTTTATCATCCCACACAACGCAATTTTTTAATTTCTGAAGCCTTGCGTGGTGAAGGCGCTTATTTACGCTCACCACGAAATAACGAGCGTTTTATGGAGCATTATGCGCCGGAAAAAATGGAGCTGGCTACTCGTGATGTGGTGGCACGCGCTATTTTCAATGAAATCGAAAATGATGAATTTAATTTTGTGTATTTAGATATTCGACATAAATCCCGCGAATTTTTACAGCAGCATTTTCCGAATATTTATCAAACTTTAATGAAGCTTGGCATTGATATGCACACAGAAATGATTCCAGTGGTACCGGGTGCGCATTATCTTTCCGGTGGAGTTTTGGCAGATGTAGAAGGCCACACGGATTTATCACGGCTTTATGCCATTGGAGAAACGGCTTGTACTGGTTTTCATGGCGCCAATCGCTTAGCCAGCAATTCTTTATTAGAGGGAGTTGTGATGGGCAAGCTTGCCGCACAAGCGAGTCTTAAAGATTTAGAGAAGCCTTTACCCAACTATAGTGCAGTAAAATTATGGGATTCACCGAGTACGGTGAATACACGTCGAGCTAGTCAAATTAATGCGCATTGGCGTGGGCTACGTGGAGAAATGACGTCGTATGCAGGCATTGTGCGCACGCACGCGGGTTTAAAAGATTTATTACAATTGGTGCGCTTGCGTAAAGCGATTGTGGAAGAGTATTATTGGCAACATGTGGTCACACAAGATTTAATTGAATTAAGAAATATTATTTTAGTGGCTGAATTAATTGTAGAATCAGCGTTAAATCGCAAGGAAAGCCGTGGTGGGCATTATCGGGAAGATTATCCGCAACATGCTGTTGAACCCCGCGAGAGTATGTTGTTAGCAGGCAAAAGCTAGTCTGATTTTATAAATAAAAAATTTTTAACAATATTAATAATAGGAAGATAGCATGTTGCTTTATTCATCCCAATGCTTATCTATAATGGTTACCAGTGGAAATAGTTGGTTACATGTCGATTGTGTTAACGAAGCGATGGTAAGAGAAATTTGGAGTATTATTAGCGCCATTGACGGCGAGAATTATTATGTTGCGAGTCAGCATTATTTCTCAGAAATAAAATTAGAGTTTAGTAAAGAAAGCGTGGCTTTTACCGCAGTTAGAGGTAACAGAAGAATATCGTTCCCTTGGCCGCAAATTACCAATAATTATCGTGTTGAGAAAATTAATGATGCTATTAAGTATAAACATGATACCGTTAATAACTTACTGAAGTCTTATTTAAAAACCGCATTCGCCAGTTTAGTAGTAATCTATCCTTACTCTCCTTTAGTAAATACTGGATTTTTGTTAAGCAAATATAATAGACCAACTTGGTTTATTCGGGAAACTAATCAGCCTGATCAATTTGGAACTTTAATAATTACCCGCGTTGATAAAACACAAAAGCCGCCTATATTGCACTGTCCTTTAATATTAATTCAAGTTACCCCTTATTGTTACTGGGAATGGGAAAGCATTGGGGGAAATTCCTTTTCATCAGCGATACCTGTAAAGTTAACCGATAATTTATTTAAAGACTCTGCGCTTTGTCTTACTTATAATATACAAGACGTAGAAGAATGCCTCATTGCGTTGGTAAGAAAAATCAGGCAACGCTTTCCAGATTTTGTACCTGATTCTGTACCAATCAATAAAATAAATCCTGTTGAATGGACAAAGTGGTGGGGACATTTACCTTATCCAGATTCAGGAATGATACAATAAATTAAATTCTACTTTCACATCATCTTTGCTTGTACCGGTGCTGCCCCAAGCGCCCTTTTCGACGCCAAATTGACTGCGCTTAATAAGCGTATGACCTTTAACAACCAATTGTTTTTCAGAAAGTTTTTCAACCGTTAAATAAGCTGTAATTGGCGCGGCGACATTGCTAATATATAAAGTACCAGTTAGTTGATAGTTATGCTGATTAATTTTTTTAAAGCTCTTAGGGGTAGATTCAAAAATAGCCTCAGGAAAAATTTGTGCATTAAGCCAAGGCGATGGAGTTAGTAAAGCATTAATAGGCTGATAAGCTGTAACTACCGAAGCGGTATCCACGCTAATAATAATGGCAGCATGGTTTAAGTTGGTTTCGTCAAAACGTAATTGACTAGAAAAATTGCTGAAATAGCCTGTCACAGCTTGATTCTCTTGCCATGAGCTAAAATGAATAGCACTGTCAGATTGTAACAGTTGCCAGTCTGTAGCATTAGCTAAGAAAGGGCATAGTAAAAAAACGATGGTTAAGAAAATTTTATTCATGAATCTAGTGATTTTTGTAGGGCGGTTTAACGAGCGCGAGCTCGGTAGCCGCCAGACCGCCCTACTTTTAATTATCTTTTTGCAGCAGGTGGTATATCAGCTAATTGAGCTTCTGCTTCAATGTCTAATGTTACTTTATCACCTAAATCAGGAAGATACGCAGAAATACCAAAATCAGAGCGTTTAATTTCTCCTGAAGCACTAATACCAATAACTTTTTTATTAAAGAAAGGATTCACAGCAATTTTATTAATAGTCACATACAAAGTGACGGGTTTAGTGACACCATGCAAGGTTAAATTGCCTGTTACTACTAATTTATCTTTACCTTTAGCCTTAATTTTATCGCTGACAAAAGTAGCAGTTGGAAACTCAGCAACATTAAAAAAATCTTTGCCCAATAAATGTTCGTCAAGCTTGGGAATGCCGGTGACAATATCGCCTACTTTAATAATAACATTCACTTTGCTATTAGCTACATTGGCTTCATCATAAATTAAGGTTCCATTAGCATACCATTTACCTGAGGGATTAGAATAACCAAAATGGTTGATTTTAAAGCTAACTGCCGTATGATAAGGATCAAAGTTATAGGTTTCTGCAGCTTGAAGTTGAGTAACGAAAAGTGACAATAAAGCAACTAACGAAAAGATAATTTTTTTCATAAGACCTCCTGTTAAATTAATTGATATGCAAGACCATTTGAGTATAACAAAGATTTGTTAAAAAGCGAATTTTATGCTACAATTTAAAGACTTAATAATATAATTTTGCAGATGTATTTTTATCCTACTTTAAATCAAGAAAATAGAGAAATTTTATTAGAAGTTTCCTCTTTATTATTTCCTGCTTTCTTTACTGCTAATTCTTTTGATGAAATTCGATTAGCTATTAGTTATCGGTTTGATGGCAGACTAATTGCTAGTGTATTTATAAAAAGAACTCCTCTGCCATTACCTGATATAGAACAAGAGCAATTGAGAAAGATGATAAGTAGTGTAAAAAATAATTTGCCAGCAAGAGATACTTTAGTTCAGCAATATTTAATACAACTAGTTAACAAAATCATATACATATATCCCCCTTTGGATCAAAATAGAGGAGAAAATTTAATCTTACAGTCTAGCGATGCGAATTGGTTTGTTCGGCAGAGTCGTTTTGAAAATTATCCGGGCACATTAACTTTTACTCATTATTATAGAAGAACTATAGAAACAAAACATATAGTGATAACTGATATTCAAGGCAAGGACATTATTTGGCAGTGGAGTAATCCTGAAATACGTTCCTGCATGGTTAATAAATTAACCCAAGAATTTTTTGAAACTAAGGGTATACTGGGTACTTATTACTTAATTGCCTTGAGCAAAGTGATAAAAGATACCTATCCAAACGCTTTTATGCCTTTAATAATGAAATACCAAATATAGTATTGATTTGCTTATGCAATTAAGCTATAGTTGGTTTAAATAGATGACCAACTTTTGGAGGTTCATTATGTCTCAATTCAATATTAGTGCCGCTAAAACGCATTTACCAGAACTTATTCAAGAGGCCATGTTAGGCCACGAAGTGATTATTGCCAGAAATAATAAACCTCTGGTCAAAATAGTAGCTTATCATCCGCCTAAAAAGCAACGTAAAATAGGCACGGCAAAAGGGTTAATTAAAATGTCTGCTGATTTTGATGCCCCTTTAGAAGATTTTAAGGATTATATGGAATGAAAATTCTGCTAGATACGCATACTTTTTTGTGGCTTGCGAATGATTCACCTGAGTTAAGTAAAAAAGCTAGAAGTGTTTTTTTGGATCCAGATTGTGAATTTTTTTTGAGTTTGGCCAGTGCATGGGAAATAGCGATTAAATCTAATTTAGATAAATTAAGTTTACCAAACCCTATAGAAAAATTTATTCCTATTCAACTGCAAGAAAATAATATCACTCAGCTGGATGTTACTTTTCGTCATATTGTGAAAATAGCAACATTACCATTACATCATCGCGATCCATTTGATAGATTAATTATTGCACAAGCTATGGAAGAGCAATTGCCTATTATGAGCAGTGATAAAATATTCGATAAATATCCTATAAAACGCCTTTGGTAAATATGTTAAACAAATTCTCCAGCACGACATATCAACCTACTCAAAGTGAAATCTGGCAACGCACTGATATGGACATTTGCCAAAGCGATTATCCGCTGGATTGGTACCAACCGGAATTTGCGCCTTATGCCGAAGAATACCAAGCCCTCCCCGATCGAAAATTTTCTACCATTATTAACTGGATGGAAAAATATATAAAACCTGCACAAAATCATTTTGGTGATTCATTATTATTACTTGCGCATTATTATATGGGTGGGGAAATTGTTAAATTAATTCAGCATTTTGGCGGTAATATTGGCGATTCTTATGAGTTAGCTTTAAAAGCCGCTTTAAATCCAGAAAAGAAAATTATTGTCGAATCTGCTGTACACTTTATGGCCGAATCAATCAGTATTTTAGCCCATGAAGATCAACGGGTTTTTATCACCAATCCAAAATCGGGTTGCACCATGGAGATGTTGGCCAAAGATTTTATGGTTGAGCCTGCGTTTCGTGATTTAAATGAACGTTATGGCGCGGAAAACATTTTACCCATTTGTTATATGAATACTTCTGGGCGCATTAAAGCCATGTGTGGCACTCAAGGCGGCGCTACGTGCACCAGCTCTAATGTGGAAAAAATTTTTCGTTGGGCGTTAGCTAAAAAGAAAAAAATATTATTTATCCCAGATAAAAATATGGGTGAAAATGTCGCGAACTGGACTGGCATTCCAACCAGTAAAATTGCTTATTGGCCCGGAGGTTCAGCCGGCGCTAATTACCATTTGCCGGAGCAAAATGCTGCAACTTTAAAACAATTTGATGAATCACAATTAATTTTATTTAGTAGTTTATGTGGGGTGCATGATTATTACACTCCGGCAATGGTTAAATATTGGCAAGCGCAAGGTTACCATGTGGTAGTGCATCCTGAATGCCCAAAAGCCACAACCGATGTTGCTGATAGTCATGGTTCTACCGCATTCATTTGGCAACAAGTAACTAAAGATTTAGCTGGTACAAAAAAATATGCTATTGCTACAGAAAATCATATGGTGCAAAACGTTAAAGAATATTGTAAAGCTTTAGGCATTGAAGTCGTCAATGTTGGTGATGCAAAAGTGCCAGGACATCCAAGTGTTGGTTGTGGTTGTGCGACGATGTCGCGTAATGATCCACCGCATTTAGTCGCCCTGCTTGATTTATTACGACGTGGTATTAATGTTGGCTACAATGAAGTGCAACCTGGCGATGTGGTCAATGAATTCACGGGTACACGTCAGCGATTAGATGCAAAAGGCCAACATTGGATTCGGGAAAATGCCCGCAAAACCTTGCAAAAAATGATTGAAATTACGGAATCATAAACGTCATTCCCGCGCAGGCGGGAATCTAGTATAATAGCCCCGCAACAATTTATATCTAACAAGGAGCAAACGATGAAGAAAATCTTAAGCTATAGTTTATTAAGCACAGCGTTATTATTAGGTAGCAATGCCATAATAGCCAGTTCAGCCGATAAATTAAATTTAAGTGGTACTTATAACTGTACAGGGTTTGATAACCATGATGGCACTTTTACTGGTACCATTACTTTAAAATTAGATGCCAAAGCCAGTGATTTTAAACATAATTTTGGTGCTTATGCTTTTACCTTAACTGAAGGTGGCGCGGGAACCGGCGTCAATGCTTATACCGGTGAAGCCGCTGCACAAGGCGATATTTTGGCAATTTATTTCCAAAATACAGATGTTAAAGATGCAGTGGGAATCAGCGATCGCGGTGTAGGTATTGCTACGGTTTCACACGATCAAGATAGCAAAGGTAATGTGATTACTACCTTACACAAATTTTATTATGAACCCACTTATAAACGTGGCCAAGATGGCAAAAAAGCGGGTGGCCTCGGTGAAGGTGGTCATGGCACGGAAACGTGTGTGAAAGATGATAAATAACAGTGGCAAATTTAAGCCCTGAACAAGAGCTGGAGCAATTTGGCTATCACCAGCAATTGCATCGTGGTTTAAGCTTTTGGCAATTAACCGCCTTTGGCTTAAATTACATGACGCCGATTGCCCCAGCGATTGTGTTTGGCTTTATTTTGCAAGCTTCTGGTGGCAGCGTAATACTGCCGTTTTTATTAGGTGGTATTGGCATGTCATTTACTGCCATCACCTATGCCCTCTTAGTTAGAAAATTTCCGATTGCAGGTTCACTGTATAGTTATGTTAGCCATGCCTGGCACCCTCGCATTGGTTTTATCGCAGGCTGGATTTTATTACTTGATTACATCTTAATACCGACTATTATGTCGATGAGTTCGGTACTCTATCTGCAAGATTTCTTGCCACATGTGCCCTATTCCGTCTTATTATTTTTATTCATTGCAATTACCGGGTTGCTGAATTTATTTGATGTTAAAGTGATGGCTCGCTTAGGCTTATGGCTATTATTAATTGGTGAATTAGTTATTTTTGCGGGCTTTGCAGTGTGGGCTTATGCTGTTAAAGTCAAAGGCATGGGGGTTGGACATCTGCTTAGTACTGAGCCATTTCATTTTCATAGTTTGCCTGCCTTAGCGACAGCCACTTCATTAGCGGTATTAGCTTATTTAGGTTTTGATGCTATCACAACCATGGCAGAAGAAGCTAAAAACCCCAAACGTGATATTCCCAAAGCGATTTTAGTCGCCTTATTAATTGGCACTGCAACCATGTTAATAACGGGTTACTTAGGCATGTTAGTTATTCCCAATTGGCAGCAATTTGTTAATGATCCTTCTTGGTTATCGACAACTTTATTTTATGTGTCAAAATTAACAGGTGGTGAAGGCTTTGGTATTTTTTATGCCTTAGGTTATGTGTTTTCTATGGCTGTATTTAATATTGTCGCCACTGCCGCAGGGGCGCGTTTGTTATTTGGTATGGGGCGCGATCGGGTATTACCGAAAGCTATTTTCTCTGCTATCAATGAACGCTGGGGTACGCCGCATTGGAATATCGCGTTAATTTTATTGTTAGAGTTTGGGATCGGGATGTTATCAACTGTTGATGCTATTGCAGAGTTAGTTAATTATGGCGCGCTTTTAGGCTTTATTTTATTGAATTTAAGTTTAATTTGGTTAGTGTATGTAAAAGGCACCGCTATAACCACTCATCATCCGATAAGAAAATTTTTCCTCTGTTTTGTCTCGCCTTTTATTGGTGTGCTAGTGATGTTTTGGGTATTTTTAAGCATGCAACATATCACCTTAATAATTGGTAGTATTTGGCTAATAATTGGTATTTGCTATACCGTATTTGGCCATAAAACATTATAGAAATTTTTTGTAAAAAAGTATTGACAGGCGTTTTTTATTTTGTTACCGTGTTGAAACTATGAAAACAAATCGCAACACAACGGTATTTTCGCAAGGCTTCTCTAGCCACGCTGTTGCTTTGTCTTCTATTACTATTATTACCCTCTCAACTAGTCGCCTGGGCTAGTGGCCATTTCCGTTTTGTCACACTAGTTCAGGCACCTCACACACAATCAGCACAAAACACCTTGATTTAGAATAACTTTAACTTAAAAAATATCAACAAAAATTTTGGAGAATAAAAATGAAAGTTTTAACCATGAAAAAATTAGCAGTCATTTCTGTATTGGCAATGATAGCAGCGGGTTCCACGATGGCATCGAATGTATTTCCGCAGATGATGAGTTTATATGTACAAGATAATGTAGATGGATTTGTCACTTGGGGTGTTCCGAGTAATTTTGCTAGTTCAACTTGCCCCAATCCTTTGACGAATAATAATTCTTGTAGGATGGATTTCAATGGAAACGGCGAATCCAATACAACCTTTACCTCTGGCAAAGATGGTTCATGGTGTAATGTGAGTTACTATGCAGGTAAAGTAACAGTCAATTATGGAGGGGCAAGAACTATGACTTGCACAGCAACTGCGGAAGGTGTAAATGCGTCAGTCACATTGAGTAGTAATTAATAAGAAAATATCGTGAGATAGGTAGTGGAAGTAATTCCACTACCTACTGTATTAGCTCAATTCAAGCTGTGCTATAATAAAAACTCATTAGAGCTATATGACTTAATAATATTAAAATCACTTATAATTATACTATGTTTGCTATTCACCCTGTTCCTAATCTTGCAGCTTGTAAGAGCACGCAAATTCCAATAACAAGTCAGGACTGCCGTGTCTGTAACCGCAGGATTGCTCTGGCACCATGTATCAATCCGATGTGTTTTTATTTGCAAAAACATAGTTATTCTATAGATGAGTGTAAAGAAGTTGGCTGTAATTTACCAGCGTATTGGTGCCTTAAATGCGAGCAGCCACATGAGTTACCTGCTCTTACAGCAGTTTGTGTGTTTGAATCGATTAGCTTTCTATTCTCGCAAATCTGGCTAAAACATTTAAATCCGCAGTTAACTGATTGTATCACACTTATTAAAACCGATAATATTACTGCTAATAGGATAGAAATAAGGCCAGATCTACCAAATAGAAATCTTGTAACTTTATGCTTGCAAGCAGGCCAAATATTAATAGCTAAGCAACGGATTCAGCTTCCTGAAAGAATTTTAAGACTGGAAGAGAAAGCATTCTATTGTTTGTTGATTGGATATTTTGCTTTTGAAAAAAGTAAGTGGAAGCAAGACTTTTTTGAAGAAAACGGCGCTAAGTTCCAAAAAGCTATTAAGGATGATACGCTCATCATGAATCCGGAATGGAAAACTAAAATTGGATATAATGAATGGCTTGCGCAAAGAAGTTCGCGGCCTGCTCCGCAATACGGCCAAACCTCACCAGCATTCTCACCGTCAGTTAATCGACCATATAGATGTGGCCTATGTGGGACAACTTTTATACGCGAAAGCGGACTGGAGAGGCATAAAAATAGTGTTACTTGCAAGCAACAGCAAAGGCTGCTGGCAGGACAGCAGAAAAATTCATCACCACCCCCAGCTGATGATGCTAAAGCGAGGCCTAGCAAAAAAGCACGTACTGACCTAAACTAGCTTAGATTCTAAGCTTTGCTATACATCAGCTCAAATTGCACTTGCACTTCATCTTTGACTAAATCAGTTTTAGCCCAATCGCCTTGGCCTATGCCAAACTGCGTGCGTTTCAAACTGCTGTTACCTTTAAAGCTTAAACCATTAGCTGTTTCTGTAGCCATAAAATTCACCGTGGTTGGCACAGTTTTATCACGAATCGTTAATTCACCTTTTACTTGATAGTTATTGTCACTTAATTTAGTGAATGAAGTTGATTTAAATACTGCGGTTGGAAAAACTTTCACATTAAACCAGGCATCAGATAATAAAAAGTCACGCACCTCTTTGTAAGACATAACGATCGAATTTGTTTGCACAGTCACTATCACATGACTTTTATTTAGCTTTGCGGGATCAAAACTAAGCTCACTAGTAAAACTTTTAAATTGTCCCGTAACCGGCGCATTATTTTGCGTGGCGCTAAAACTAATAATACTTTTAGTTGGTACTAATTTCCACGTTGTTTCAGCTTGAATAAAAAAAGGAACTAATAAAATAAAAATGCAACTTAACGTTTTGTTGACCATGGTAACATTCTCCTTAAGATATTATCTTTATCAATAAAATGATGTTTTAATGCTGCTAAAGTATGAGCACAAATCGTGGCAATTAAAGCATAAGCTAAATAGCTATGCACTTGCACTAATATAGACCGTAACTGTTCATCAGGGGCAACTAAATTCGGTAATAAAAATAAACCGAAAAATGATACTGGTAAACCTGCGGCCGAAGACATCATCCAGCCCGTAATTGGCATCGCGAACATGAAAAAATAAAGTGCATAATGTGCGCCATGGGCGGCCCATTTTTGTATGGTGGGAATGCTATCAGGTAAAACGGGAATTTTATTGGTGACATGCCACAACAAACGCAAGCATACTAAAAATAAAACTAAAGTACCAAACTCTTTATGCCAACCATAAAGTTTAAGCTTTTCAAAACTGAGTGGCAAATCAGTCATATATAAACCTAAACATAACATACCAATAATTAAAATAGCCATGAGCCAATGAAATAACTTAGCTAACCATCCAAATTCTTCACTGGTATTTTTAATTGCCATTATTGCCTCCTGTTAATTCAGCTTCGGCTTGGATATTTATATCAGCATCATCACCTAAGCCTGGGAAGAAAGAGTTAATATCATAATCCGCACGCGTAATGGTGGTATGGCCACTCACACCAATCGCTGGTTTATTGGTAACAATATTATCGCCAATTTTATTGATGGTCATATATAAAGTAATGGGCTTGGTGACACCGTGTAAAGTTAAATTGCCATACACAGTTAATTTGGTTTTGCTAGTCATTTTGATTTTGGTGCTCACAAAGCTTGCCGTAGGGAATTTTGCCACATCAAAAAACGCATCGCTGCTTAAATGTTTATCTAAATCAGGAATACCAGTAACTAAGCTGGCCATTTGAATGATTACGCTAACTTTGCTGTTGGCAATATTAGTTTTATCAAATACTATTTCACCATTAGCAAACCATTTGCCAGAAGGATTGGAAAATCCTAAGTGGTTCACGCGCCATTCTACCGAGGTATGCAGAGGGTCAAATTTATAGATTTCAGCGGCAGGAGTAGAAGAAATAAAACCGAGCGTAAAAACAATTAATAGGCGAGTTAATAAAAATTTCATCGTAGTTCCTTGATTATACGTTAAATTAGTAGCTTACTATATCAGCTATTACAAAATTTGCAAATTCTGTTTCAACATCTCCAAAAACACTTTAAGCGTTAGGGGCATAAATTTACGTTCAAGATACATCGCGTATAAAGTGCCAGGCGCTAGTTTATATTTTGCTAAACAAGTGACTAACTCACCACTGGCTAATTCTTTTTTTACCATAAACTCTGGCAATACTGTCATGCACTCACCACTTAACACTATTTGTTTAATAAAATCCATATGATTAGTGATTACATTACCTTGCAAAGCAACCACCTCTTCTTTATCTTTATAATGTAAGGTGAGATATTTTGCTTGCTCAGAATCGCTATAAAGCGCAAAGTTATGTGTTAGTAAATCCACGGGTTTACTTGGTATAGCGTGTTTATCAAAATAAGTCGGAGCAGCGCAAATAACGTTTTTTAGCGTAGTAATTTTTTTGGCGATTAAACTAGATGATTCTAATACCGCAAATCGTAAGGCTATATCATAACCTTCCTGTTTTAAATTAATCACGCGGTTATCTAGTTGCAGGTCTATTTTAATATCAAGGTATTGCTGTAAAAAATTCGGCAATAAAGGTGCTAACACATATACTCCAAAAGCCGGCGGCGCTGATATTTTTAATGTGCCTGAAGGTTTTGCTTGCAAATTCTGCAACATGTTATAACTTTCATTAGCCTCACAGACTATCTTGGCACACTGTTTATAGAACGCTTCTCCCGCTTCGGTTAATACTAATTTGCGAGTCGTGCGAATAATTAATCGTGTATTTAACGATTTCTCTAATTTGCTAATATGCTTGCTAATAAAGGATTTAGACACGCTTAACTGGACTGCTGCTTTGGAAAAGCTTTGCAGTTCGATAGCATAATAAAACATTTCCATTTCGTTGAGTAACATATTCACCCCTAATTGTTTCTATATAGAAACAAGCTATTTCATTATAGGTGATTATCGGCAACATAACAAGTGCGTATAATAGCCCTGTATTATTACCGGAGCATAACAATGATAAACACGAAGACTTCATTTAAATCTTGGCTAGCTTTGACCGGCCTTTGTCTGGCTAGCTTTTTGGGCTGCATCGATTTTACCATCATGAATACGGCCTTGCCTGCGATTCAAAGCAATTTAGGCGCAACCATTGTGCAATTGCAATGGATTATTAATATCTTTCTATTAGCGCTAGTGGCTTTTATGGTTATTGCTGGACGCATGGCCGATATTTATGGACGGCGCTTAGTACTTTATATTGGTTTAGCTATTTTTGCTATTTCCTCACTGGGTGCCGGTTTATCGCCGAACGTCTCTATTTTAATTTTATGGCGTTTTATTCAAGGCATTGGCGTGGCTATATTATATATTTTAACGATGGCAATTATCCCGAGTATTTTTGCCATAGAAAAGCGCGCCAAAGTAATGGGCATTTTGGTTGGGTTTAATGGCTTAGGTTTAGCCATTGGACCGGTATTGGGTGGTTTAATTTTAAGTCTAACGAGTTGGCATTGGATTTTTTTAATTAATATTCCATTAATTATTTTAAGTTTTTTATGTTGTGTTAAAACCGTGCCAGAATCAAAAAGTGAGATTGAAGAAAAAATTGATTGGCTCGGTGGATTATTATTAATTATTGCTTTACCTAGTTTAGTGTTTTTTACGGTAGAAATCAGTGTTTGGGGCTTAGTTTCAGTGTTAATATTAATTGGCTTTTATTATGTGGAAAAACGTACTGACTTCCCTATCATTGATTTTAACTTATTTAAAAATTCGGCTTTCATGGCAGCTGTAGTGGCAAATTTTTCGCTGGCATTTTTTTATACCACGGCATTCTTTTTAATGCCCTTGTATTTGCATAATATAATGGGTTTCGATGATTTTAAAATGGGTATGATGATATTACCAGCCAGTGCGATGGTGATTGTATTATCGCCGTTTGTTAGTATATGCGTACATAAATATGGCCCTAAACCCGTATTATTAATAGGTTTTGCTTTGTTGATATTATCGGCCTTAGCACAAAGTTGTTTGACCGCTGATAGCAGCACATCCTTTATTTTACTAGCTTATCTTGCCTTTGGTATTGGCATGGCCTTTATTTTAAGCCCTTCACTCGTGGCAGCAATGATGTCAGTACATGAAAAAGTGGCTGGCAGTGCTATGGGAACGGTTGGCACCTTACATAATTTTGGTGGTGCTTTAGGCTTAGCAATAGGTACTGCGATTTATCATTCTGCTACTACAAATTTACAAGGTCAACGTATGGCAATGTATTTATTATTAACCTCGGCGTTAGTGGCTTTTGGAATAATTTTTTTGAGATTAAAAACTAATAAAGGAGATATTCATGGATAAATTATCATTTATTAATGGAGTTGATTTAACTGAAAAACAATTAGATGAAGTGGGAGCGCTACTATTAGAAACTGGCTATTACGAATTTACGGGTAAAGATAATAAATTAAATTTGCCAGTTAAAGAATTTTTTAAACGGCAAATTATTGAACCTTATAAGCAATATGTCTATGCCTTGGTTAATGCAGCTTCGCAGGTGATTGGTTTTTTCCTTGCCGGTACGAAAACTGAAATATTTTCAGTCTATGATACTACTGCTAATTGGCGTCGAGATGATCCAAAATTATTAGCCGAATTAAAAAAAGTAGGCGAGTTTTTTAATAATGAAACGGTTGATACTGATTTTTTAGGATGCAACATGGCAATTGCGAAAGTCTATCGTGGCCAAGGCTATTATAAAATATTACATCATAAGCTAATAGAATTAGCCAAATCGCAGCATTGTCAACGAATAGTCTTTGCAGTATTAAATTCGTACGCTGCCATAGAGGTTTACAAACATTATAGCGCAACTATTTTTGGTGAAATTGATTCACCAGATTATTTTAAAGATAAAATGCTTAAGTGTTATTTTATGCTTTCTGAATAATCCTATTTTTACTAGCTATTACCGCGCCTATCAACGCTAAAACTCCACCGCTTAAACCAAACGCAGTGGGGATTTCCCGCAAAAAAATAAACGCTAAAATAATAGAGAAAAATGGGATGGCGTAAGTGTAAGTAACGGCATGCGATGCAGCCATATATTTATAGGCATAGCTGTAGCACAGATAGGCAATCGCCCCAGGGAAAATTCCCATATAAATAATCGCTAGCGTTGGCCCTAAGGAAGCATGATGCAATTCTCGCCATAAAGTGGGAGTAAAAACTAACATCGCCAAGGTGCCACCCCAAATCGCGTAAGCTGTAAATTCAATCGGGTGAAATTTAATCAGTAATTTTTTTTGCGTAACAGAATAAATTGCACTGCTTATAGTTGAAATAAATACTAAAAATAATCCTTCGCCTATTTTAAAATTTTTAACTTCACCGGCAGCAATTAATAAAATACCCAATAAACTAATAGCTACACCCCATTTAGCGGCTTGGTTCAAATGTTCATGATGCATGCGACTGGCAATAATAATTACAATAACAGGTGATAAGCCAATTATAAAACTAGCAATACCCGCGCTGACTGTCTGCTCACCTTGATTTAAAGCGACGTTATAAATAGCAAAACCAAATATACCTAATAACATGGCATTTACTATTTCGCGCCAATTATGTTGACTGCGATGTTTTAATTTAAAGTAGATTGGGATCATGCAAAGTGAGGCTACTAAATAACGCAGCAAAGCCAAACTGCCTGCTGAATATTCAGTCCCTGCATAGCGAATACCCACAAAGGCAGAAGCCCATAAGATCATGGCGAAGAGGAGAGCAAATTTGACGCGGAAGAGTGGTTTATTGGACATTACTGATATTGTAACATATACTTATTTGTTAGAATGTGTTTTAAATTTTTAACAAATAATTTGACTAAATAACATGTTTGGTTCATAATGCATTTATATAAATAGGAAAGCATGAAATGTATTTAAGATGTTATATTGATCAAGAAAAAAGCGGCACATGGTACGCTGCATGCATAGATCTATGTTTATACGCTCCTGGCGATACGCCTCAAATTGCCAAAGAAAACTTAGAAATAATGATTAAAGATTATATTCATGATGCTCATACAGTTGATAAAGAGAGTCATGACTACCTAATGTCTCGTAAAGCGCCTCTTGCATTGAGATTAACTTATTATAAGATCGCATTTATTTACAACTTTTTTAAACTTTTAAATATTGGTGACAGAAAAAATAAAAATTATTCATCTACTTTTCAAGAAATCATTCCTATTTGCTAGCAGAGATTAAAATTGGGAAATACATATTTTGTTAATAAACCCATTCCTGCAAGCATTGTCTATAAATCATTATTAAAAATGGGATTCGTGGAACAACCCAAAATTGGAAGTTCTCATTGTAAATTTAAACGAAAAGATAGCTCTGGCAAAACTTATAATGTAACCTATGCTCCTCATCATAATCAAATAGAACCAATGAACTTAAGATCTATCATTAAGCAATCTGGTTTTAGCAAAGATCATTTTTTGAAAGTATTAAATGAAACTTAAAGATAAATTTTTACCTTTGCCCATAAAAAAAATTGGCGTTTTATTAACTAATTTGGGTACTCCCAGCGCCCCTACTTCCAAAGCAGTCCGCAGTTATTTAGCTGAATTTTTAAGTGATCCACGGGTAGTTGAAATTCCCAAATGGATTTGGCAAATTGTTTTACAGGGTATCATTCTGCGTATTCGACCTCGCCAAAGCGCAAAAAAATATCAGTTAATTTGGACGCCTGATGGCTCTCCCCTACTCACTATTTCTCAGCAACAAACCAAATTATTACGTGAAAAATTGCAAGCGACTTATGGCGATAATATCCAAGTTGAATTAGCGATGCGCTATGGTAAACCAAGTATTGCTAGCAGCTTAGAAAAATTTCATAGCGCTGAAATACAGAAAATTATTGTCTTACCACTCTACCCACAATATTGTGCAGCGACAGTTGGCTCTAGTTTTGATGCGGTTACCAAAGTTTTGCAAACCTGGCGCTTTGTGCCAGAAATAAATTTTATTTCCGGTTATGCGGATTTTCCCGATTATATTCAAGCAGTGGCAGATTCCATTCGTGCTTATTGGCACATCCATACTAAAAGTAAAAAATTATTAATATCATTTCATGGTATGCCCAAACGCACATTAACATTGGGTGATCCGTATTATTGCCTTTGTCATAAAACTGCGCGTTTAATTGCCGAAAATTTGCAACTTGTTGAAGCGGAATGGCAAATGGTATTTCAATCGCGTTTTGGTAAAGCTAAATGGTTGCAACCTTATTGCAGTGAAGTCTTAAAACAATTGCCTACTCAAGGCATTAATACAGTCGATGTGGTATGCCCAGGTTTTGCTGCTGATTGTTTGGAAACCTTAGAAGAAATTTCTCTCACCTATAAAGAAGAATTTATTAAAGCAGGTGGAGAAAAATTACAATATATTCCGGCTTTAAATGCTGATATTCAGCATATTGAAATGCTAGCAAAACTTCTTACACCTTATTTGGAAAATAAATCATGATAAAAGACGGTCAAAAAATTTCTATTCGCTATGATATGTTTGCGGAAGATGGCACGCTAGCGGCAAGCAATAAAGACGATAAAACCGCACAAGATTTTTTTCTTGGCCGTGGCCAATTAATGCCAGCTTTAGAAGATGCTTTGCGAGACATGGAAGTCGGTGATATTAAACGTGTTGAACTTAAACCGGAAGAAGCTTTTGGCAATTTTGATGAACGCTTAAGTAAAATAGTGCATGCGCATAAAGTGCCGGAAAAACACCGTGCAATCGGCAATATTTTAGATATGGAAGATAATGAAGGCCATATTTGCAGTGCTCGTGTACATGCTATTGACTTGGAAAATAATAAAATTACTTTAGATTTTAATCATCCACTGGCGGGGCAAAAAATCAGTTTTGTGGTGGAGAGAATTGCTTAAAGTATCTCTCTAGTAGAATCCCCTCTCCCGCTTGCGGGGGAGGGTTAGGGTGGGGGCTTTCAAACGTAAGCCCCCTCACCCCGACCCTCTCCCCCACTACGTGGTGGAGAGGGAGCATTGATTTTAACCAGCACTCGCCGCCGGCACTGCACTAGAAGCCGCTGCTTGGGGAGCCACGGGAGCAGGCGCTGCATCATCTGGCACAGAAGCTACAGCAGTGCTAGCTTTTGCTAAACTATTGCCATTAGCATCGACTACTTCAAGGTTCCAAGTACCTAAGCAAACCATAGTTTTACCATTAGCAAATTCATATTTTACTGTACGATAAGCATTCGTGTTATAACTTAAATTTTTGTAAGTAAGATCATATTGGCTAACTGTACAACCCGTATGAGCAGGCGGGGTCCATTTAACAGTAATGGTGCCTGGTACATTTTCGCTTTGCGTAATATGAATATAAGCATATAAGCGTTTTTCTTTTTGCTTAAAGCTCACGTCAACGGAGCTAATTTTAGCAGTATTAGCCGCAGGAGCAGAAGTGGCTGGCGCTGTAGTTGCAGGGGTATCTGCAAAGGCAGCGGCATTTACTAACAGTAAACCTGATAATACGGCAGGCAATACAGTATATTTCATGATAATCTCCAATTAGGATAAGAAAAATGGTGCCCAGAGCCGGAATCGAACCGGCATGGGATGTTAAGTCCCGAGGGATTTTAAGTCCCTTGCGTCTACCTGTTTCGCCACCTGGGCAGGTCGCTAGTTTAGAATTTGTATTCTAAAACATTTGGAGGCTGGGGTCGGAATCGAACCGGCGTACACGGCTTTGCAGGCCGCTGCATAACCACTCTGCCACCCAGCCGTAAATAAGCCTCTCAAATAGAAATGGAGCGGGAAAAGGGGTTCGAACCCTCGACCCCAACCTTGGCAAGGTTGTGCTCTACCACTGAGCTATTCCCGCTTAAACTCAACAATTACTTAGAGCCGCATATTTTAACCTAAGTTAAGCAACTGTCAATTAGTTTAGTACTTTTTTTCTCTTAATTCACGCCAAGCTGCCATGGAATAAATAGCCATACTCCATAAAGTCAAAACCGCCGCAAAATACAATAAAATATTAGCCAATATTGCAAACCATTCCATTTGCATCCAGGTAAAAGGCCAAAAAGTGTCGCCTTGTGGCATGCGAATAATCAACCCAATTAAGGCTGCCATTTGCACACCCGTCTTAATTTTACCTAAATTACTGACGGCAACACTCGCGCGTTTACCTAACTCAGCCATCCATTCCCGCAAAGCTGAAATCATAATTTCACGGCAAATAATCACCGCCGCGGGAAAAGCTAAATATTTAGGCCCCTCGGCCACAATTAGAACTAAAGCCACGGCAATTAATAATTTATCAGCGACGGGATCAAGAAACGCACCAAATGCGGTAGTAATTTGCCACTTTCTCGCTAAATGACCATCAAGCCAATCAGTGCAACAGGCTAAAAAAAAGATAAACCCAGCGATAAAATGCGCATAAAAAACCGGTAAATAAAACACTAAAACGAAAATCGGGATTAAAATAATCCGAGTAGAAGTTAAGATATTGGGCAGTGATTTATTTAACATCTGCTTAGTATAAATGATTATTGCTAATTCTGAAATAGGATATCTTAATCCAACTTAATCATTTATATTAATACGATTTTCCAATTCATGCAAAGTATCCAAAATTTCTTCAAAATCAGGTGGTGTTTGATAAAACATCCCGGTATTAATCATATTTTGAAAATCTTGCTTAAGCACTTTAAGATACTCGTCACCAGGAAGCAATTTAAACTGACCTTGTAAACAATTATCATAATTATAATCACTCCCTGGAAAAAATATTTTCTTGTGTTTTACAACTTCATTCAATAAAGCTTTATTGGCTAGTGCTGCTTGTCCAATTTGATTTTTATATAACATAGTTAAATCATACCAATGGCGAGAAAGTCGATCTACAGATCGCCGTTCATATTTTGGAACTTTGCTACATTCAACATGAATTAAAGTCGCTTTTTCCCAAAAAGTTCTCTGCGGTGAGAAAACAGGCACTTCCACTGTTGGCAATATAATCATCTCGGCTGATAGTACTTTACTAATAATAGGCTTTACAAGGTACGTTTCATTTGGCTCTGTTACATTTCTTGTGACGAAAGACTAAAGAATGATTCAAGCTTTTGCATGCTCAGTCTCATATTGCTGAATAGCATTTACCAACCAGATTGGCATATTGCTCATAGAGCTTTTAAATTGCTGATATTCTTCCGTTGTCATTTGATTTTTTATTAAAGCAAATGTTTCTGCCCGAACATATTCTTTACCAAGATACCATAATGCAGTAAGCGCTAAACCTGCTATTGAACCTGCACAAGCTAATTTGCGCGGTGCAACATGTCTTAAGATAACGGTTAATTTACCCATATGAAATCGTCGTGATTGTCCGTTGGTCCAAAATATAGGTTGAGTGGGAACTTGAGTTGTTAACCCAAACTGCCGTGCGGCTTCAGCACCATTGACTTGTACTATGCTGCCCGTCATCTCAGCTAGTTTTTGTGCTACTTCAAAAGAACTTGGTAATACTTTACTAACAAAACGATTAGTTTTAGGTCGCATATAAATCCCACGCGCAACCCGAGTAATTACATCGCGCTTTTCCAACCGAAATAAAATTTGATCAATAGCATTTCTTGTTCCAAAATCAAAAAACTTTGAAGTCGTAAAAATTTCTCCTTCAGCAAAGGTTTCAATACGCTGTAAAATTGTTTTGGAAATAGTCATGACACACCTCTTTTATAAGAAATTATAGCAATTTTTCTTACAAAAAGCAACCATTTATTAATAAATCAATGCAATGCCTGATAAATCTTTTCGGCTAAATTGAGATTAATACCAGGAACCGCAGCGATTTGTTTAATATCAGCTTGTTGTAGCGCTTGCAAGCCACCAAAATGACGTAATAACTCACGCCGACGCATGGGGCCAATGCCTTCAATGTACTCTAACAAAGACGTGTTACGGGTTTTGCCGCGGCGAGCGCGATGGCCAGTAATGGCAAAGCGATGGGCTTCATCACGAATTTCTTGTAATAAATGCAGTGCTAAAGGCTGATTATTGGCATCAATGCCCTGCGCTTTCCCGGATAAAAAAATGGTTTCTAATCCTGCTTTACGGGTAGTGCCTTTAGCTATTCCTAATAATATTATGCTGGTAATGCCTAAATCTTGCAGAACATTCTCGGCTTGGGTCATTTGGCCTTTACCACCATCTACGATTAGTATCGTAGGCAGTGTGCCTTTTTCTGTAGTCACTCGTTGATAGCGCCGTCGAAGCGCTTGCTCCATCGCAGCATAATCATCCCCCGGGGTAATATCACTAATATTAAAATAACGGTAAGCTGATTTTTTCGGGCCTAACTCGTCAAACACTACACAGGAAGCCACTGTCGATTCGCCTTGCGTGTGACTAATATCAAAACATTCTATTTGTTGAATAGGTTCGGACAAATTTAATAATGCTTGTAAAGCCTCAAGGCGCTTAGTATGAGAAGCATTGTGACTACGATGTTGTTGTAAAGCTTGCAAAGCATTGGCTTTGGCTAACTCTAGCCAAGCAAATTTTTCTCCGCGTTTAGGTACATCAATAGTCATTTTATGCTGTGCTTTTTCTGATAAAACTTGCTCTAATACAGCATAATCTTCATTGTCAGCATTAACATAAATTAATTGCGGTAAATCATCGTTATTTAAATAATGCTGCGCTAAAAAAGCATTTAATAAATCAGCTATTTCAGTTTCAGGTGGTAGGCTGGGAAAGAAGCTTTTGCTGGCTAATAATTTGCCTTCACGAACCATCATTTTTTGTATGCAAGCAACACCATATTCTATAACAGCAAAAATTAAATCAATGCGTTGATTATGGGTATTACTGATCACAAATTGTTTTTGTTGTAGTGATTGTAAATCGGCAATCGTTTGACGATATTGAATGGCTTTTTCAAATTCTAATTTTTCTGCGGCTTGTTCCATATAAAATCGTAGTCTATCTAAAATTAATTGATCTTTGCCTTGTAAAAATAAAATTGCGTCTTCAATATCGCGTTGATATTCTGCTTGACTAACTAAATTAACACAAGGTGCCTTGCAACGATTAATTTGATATTGCAAACAAGGCCGTGAACGATTAGCAAAAAATTGATCTTGGCAAGAGCGCAGTTTGAAAAATTTTTGAATAAGCTCTAAGGTTTCGCGCACTGCCACAGAATTAGGATAAGGGCCAAAATAGCGCCCGCCTTTGCGTTTTGGTCCGCGGTAAAAGCGGAAAGTAGGAAAGCTCGGATGATCGGTTAAATAAATATAAGGATACGATTTATCATCGCGCAGTAAAATATTGTATCGCGGATGATGGGTTTTAATTAATGTTTGTTCTAATAATAATGCTTCAGTTTCAGTGTGCGTGACAATAATTTTAATATCATGAATTTTGCTAACTAACAGCCGCGTTTTGCCGCTTGCATTATTATCTCTGAAATAACTACTGACACGAGCCTTTAAATTTTTAGCTTTCCCGACATAAATAATTGTTCCATTCTCATCTAGCATTTGATAAATGCCCGGCTGATTGGGAGTATGACTCAAAAATTCATTAGCATTAAAATCAGACATAATAATCCGTTAATTGTTATAAGCATTTATTAACCTATTTAACGACAGAGAAAACCAAACATAATTTAAGTTTAAGAAAGTGAAAGTATTAAAAAGTGGGAAAGCGAATTTGAATTAAGCTAATTTGGCGGAGAGAGAGGGATTCGAACCCCCGGAGTCCGCGAAGACTCAACGGTTTTCAAGACCGCCGCATTAAACCGCTCTGCCATCTCTCCAAAGAAAACTTTAGGTCCAGAAGTATATATAAAACTCTTAAAATAGGCAAAAGTTTTATTTTACCCCCCTATTCCCAACACTTGTGCAAATTTTGGTATATAATATAGCTAAGTTAATTTGGAGAAAATAATATGTCAGATAACTCTTTTGAAAGCGCAGTTGTAACGCGCCGAGCGGAATCGATTTTTGCAACTAACGCCGTATTGAGAAACACCTACTTTTTACTAAGCTTAACATTATTGTTTAGCGCTGGCTGTGCCTGGTTTTCCATGGAAAGTACCGCGCCTCAACTGAATATTTTTATTACGATTATTTTAATGTACGGCTTAATGTTTTTAACCACCTGGCTACGTAATAGCGTGTGGGGCATTCCTGCCATTTTCGCTTTTACCGGCTTTATGGGCTATATGATCGGGCCGTTATTAAACCATTATCTAAATGGAGTAGTAAATGGCGGTCAATTAATCATGTTAGCGATGGGAACTACTGGCGCTGTGTTTGTTAGTCTTTCCGCTTATGTGTTAACCACTAAGAAAAACTTTAATTTCTTAGGTGGATTCATTTTTGCTGGCTGTATTACCGGTATTGTATTAATGGTGGCAAGCATTTGGATTCACACTACAGCTTTACAATTAGCCATTTCAGGTTTGTTTGCCCTGCTTTCTTCTGCCATGATTTTGTATCACACCAGCGCTATCGTAAACGGCGGTGAAAAAAATTATATTATGGCAACGGTGAGTTTATATGTGGCCTTATTTAACTTGTTTGTGAGCTTATTACAAATTTTTGGTGCCTTTTCTAATCGTGAGTGAAAACCCTGAAAAACAAAAAAGCGGGAATTAATTCCCGCTTTTTTTATTAAAATACAACACCCCTAACCCTATTATAGCTGAGCAAAACGAGCCTGCTAAAATCCCAACGCGGCTTAACATATCCAACGATGTACCTAAAAATGCCAAATTACTGATAAACAAACTCATGGTAAAACCAATCCCTGCTAATATCGCAACGCCATAAAGTTGTCCCCACGTGCTCTGTGAAGGCAAACGTGCAAAACCTAATTTAATCAATAAACCTGCTGCCAAAAATATACCAATTTGCTTGCCAAAAAATAGACCCAAGGCAATGCCTACTGGTAATGGTTGTAATAAATCAGTTAATTGATATTGCACAATAGGCACGCCAGCATTAGCTAAAACAAATAAAGGTAAAATTAAAAAACTAACCCATGGTTTTAATATTTGCTCTAATTTTCGTAAGGAAAGAAAAGGTATACAAAAACCCACCATCACACCCGCTAGTGTTGGATGAATACCGGATTTTAATACCGCCAACCAAATTAATAAGCCTAGTAATAAATAAACTATTAGTTTAGTCACGCCTAAAAAATTTAGCAGTATTAATATAGCTACGCCGGCTAAGGCCAATAATAAATAACCATAGACTACGTGTTCGGTATAAAAAAAGCCTATAATAATAATGGCAATTAAATCATCGGCAATGGCTAAGACGGCCAAAAAAATTTTTAAACCTACTGGCACACGTTTACCTAGCAGTGATAATAAGCCTAAGGCTAAAGCTACATCAGTTGCAACTGGAATGGCCCAACCACGTGCCAGCTCAGCGCTGTGATGGCCTGCTATGATAAAATAAATAAGTGCCGGGACTATTACCCCACCACAAGCAGCAGCAATGGGTAACATAACTTGCGCCGGGTGCCGCAATTCCCCTATGAGTATTTCACGCTTAATTTCTAAAGCAAGTAATAAAAAGAAAAACGCCATTAAGCCATCGTTAATCCAAAACAATAAGGATTTATTAGCAAGCGGAAAATTTAAAATAGTTTGATAGTGAGAGTTAAGGGGTGTGTTGGCAATAATTAAAATAAAGCCCAATGCGATTAATAAAATAGTTCCGCTAAACGTTTCTTTATTTAACAGCATGCTTATGTTTATGAGTCGATGGAGAATTTTTTTTATGATCTTTTTCTGATGAAATAATTACTATACTACCTAATAATCCAAATAGGGCTACAATAATTAATGGCAAATTTAATAGTATAGATGATAACATTTTATTTTCTCCGTACTCCAATATATAAGAACCAAATTCCTAATCCAGTAATAGATAAAGCTGTCCAAATCATATTTGGAAAACTTATCCCAACGTAATGATTCACAAACACACCTACTATTCCAGCAGTAATAAAGTTTACGCCCATTTTACGAAAATCTTCTTTAAGTAAATGGGTATCTAAACGGTCTTTAATATATTGTAACAGCATTTTTATCTCAAATAATAAAATAAACCAGATAAATTTATTATTACATATTTAAATGCTAATTGCAATATTAATTTAAGCTTCACATGATATGTTACTCCTTAAAGCTGATCATGAATAGTCGCTGTTGATGGATGAAAAGCTGGCAAATTAATAAAATCCCTTGAAGTTGGCCAATTAGAAATAGGAGAAATTTTAAGCATACTGGATACTCTGCTGGGGTTTTCTAAAACGATCGTATCGTTGGAAATATATTTTATCTTATCATGATTATGGATAGAGGCTAAATAAAGACGTTTTCCGCTTTTTGCACTCCAAACCCATATGTGAGGAGTATCAAGTATGGGAGAATTAGGTGCGGTGATGGTGGTAATTGCAACATATTGGTTATCTTGAGAAAAACACGCTGACTCAATTGAATAGCAGATATCAGTAATGCCATCTCCTTCTAAAAATAAATAAATATTTTTAGGTTTATTATAGAGTAAAGGTAAACCACCCTCTTTATATAAAATTAAAAATGTATTATTAGTTGAAGATATAGCAATTGGCCTAGGTGATGAACTAATAATAAATCTTAATTTTGGATTAAACGAAGCTGGAAGGGCTAGAGTTTGAGGAGAGCTACTTGTTTGATATTCTGCAACGCTACCTTCTTCAGTTTGAACTTTTGGAGGAGATTCATTAAAAGCTAGATATGTTGACTTGTCTAAAAGACTTTGGAATCGATTTAAACAACTATTTATTAATATATCTTTATAATAATTGAGATCATCTTGCTTTTCTAATAAATTGCGCCGCAAACCTGCCATTTCACACAATATCTCTGCTAATTGTTGGTTAACGTGAAGCCATATTAAGGCGCTACTATTTATTAAGTTTAATACCTTCTTGGCAAAATAATCATCTATTTTACCTATGCCATTATAGATCAATTTCTTATTATAAAATTTATTATAATTAAAAGGTAACTTAACCCTTGAAGAATAAATAGGATAAGTATAAGCTGAAATAAAATCGCTCCATTCTTTTTTCATCTCTTGACTCATCATTGATTGATTTACATTTGCTTTAGGAATTGCATGCATTTTTAACCTCTATTTTTATTATCAAGCTTCACATAAAATGCGATTAATTTTCATCAATTCTTCATCTGCAAACAAGCGCGCGCCTAAAGCCGGGTCTGGAAATTCCACTGCCACGACTTTACCAGTTTGAATTGCCATCATCTTTTGTGACTGCCCAGCGAGTAACGCTTCCACTGCATGAGCACCCATTAAAGCAGCAATTTTACGATCTTCTAAAGTGGGGCGACCACCGCGTTGCGTGTGACCTAAAATACAAACTTTATATTCTACATTTAACAAACGCTTTAATTCAGCGGCTAAAGCAAAACTGCGACCTGGTTCATCTGCTTCTGCAACTACAATAATCGAACTTGATTTAACTCGGCGTCGGCTTTGCAAGCGTTTAGCTAATTCTTCAGTGGGAATGGGATCTTCAGGAATTAAAATAAATTCGGCGCCTCCGGCTATACCCACATCAGCTGCTAAAAATCCACTTGCACGACCCATGACTTCAACTAAAAAATTACGGTTATGGCTGAAAGCCGTATCACGAATCCTATCAATTGCTTCTAAAGCCGTATTACGTGCAGTATCAAAACCAATGCTATATTCCGTGCCACGAATATCGTTATCAATAGTACAAGGAATGCCAATCACCTTTATTCCAGATTCTTTTTCGAGTAAGGCTGCGCCACGGAAACTGCCATCGCCTCCTAATACTACTAAGGCATCAATTTCAAACTCGTGTAAAATCTCAGCGGCTTGTTTGCGAACCGCGACTTCTTTAAATTGTGGATAGCGTGCTGTTTGTAAAATAGTGCCGCCGCGTTGAATGCAGTTAGCCACGGATTTAACTTCAAGCGGAAAAATATCGCGCTCTAACACCCCTTCATAGCCAGAACGCGCGCCATAGACTTCTATACCATAATAAGTTGCGGTGCGCACTACCGCACGAATAGCTGCATTCATACCAGGCGCATCACCACCCGAAGTTAATACGACTATTTTTTTCAAGGCTTTATTGTTAGACATTTTTTAATCCCTCTTCTATTCCTTTACCATAAGCAGGATCTGCTTTATAGAAATGTTCTAATTGACGTTCCTGAATATTTCTTTCAACGTGTGATAAAGAACTGACAATATTATTAATTAATAAATTTTGTTGTTGGTTATTCATGAGTCTAAATAAATCTCCTGCCTGGGTATAATAATCATCATCTACTCGATGGTTAAAATGATCGGCTTTAGCATGGGCTTCTAAGGTCAAACCAGGGCGCTTGTAGCTGGGTGTTTCAGCCAAACCCATAGGAGAAATTGTTGGTTCATAATTAGGCGCTTTGCCACCATTGCCATCCATTCGCATACCACCATCACGGTGATTGCTATGAAATGGGCAAGTAGGTTTATTAACGGGAATTTGATGATGATTGATCCCTAAGCGATAGCGATGCGCGTCAGCATAAGCAAATAAACGTCCTTGCAACATTTTATCGGGCGAAAAATCCAGGCCCGGCACAATTTGACTGGGGGCAAAAGCGGCTTGTTCAACTTCTGCAAAAAAATTTTCAGGGTTACGATTTAATTCAATTTCACCCACTTCTATTAATGGATAATCTTTATGTGGCCATACTTTGGTTACATCAAAAGGATTAATGGCATAATTATCTGCTTCGGCTTCCGGCATAATTTGCACATACATTTTCCAGCGTGGATAATTGCCTGTTTCAATAGCGGTAAATAAATCGCGCTGCGCATAATCGGGATCTGCGCCGGCTAAACGATCTGCCTCTGGAGGGCTTAAATTTTTAATACCTTGTTCAGTTTTAAAATGCCATTTACACCAAAAGCGTTCACCTTCGGTATTTAATAAACTAAAGGTATGGCTACCAAATCCATCCATATGACGATAGCCATCTGGAATGCCACGATCAGAAAATAAAATAGTAATTTGGTGTAAACTTTCGGGCGACAAAGACCAAAAATCCCATTTCATAGTGTCTGATTTTAAATTGGTTTCCGGGTCGCGCTTTTGCGTGTGAATAAAATCGGGAAATTTGAGTGGATCGCGAATAAAAAATACTGGTGTATTATTGCCAACCAAATCCCAAATGCCTTCTTCGGTATAAAATTTAATAGCAAAACCTCGTGGATCCCGCACCGTATCAGCTGAACCTTTTTCGCCTCCGACGGTGGAAAAACGCATAAATAAAGGCGTTTGTTTACCCACTTGATTAAATAAGTTAGCATGAGTAAAAGCAGTGATATCATGTGTGACTGTTAAAGTTCCATAGGCTCCAGATCCTTTCGCATGCACCACGCGCTCGGGAATACGCTCACGATTAAAATGCGCCAGCTTTTCAATGAGATGAAAATCTTCTATTAATAAGGGCCCTTGCCTGCCAGCAGATTTGGAATTTTGATTATCGGCAACAGGGTGTCCACTGGAGGTGGTAAGCGGTTTGGTCATGGTCATTCCTAGTAAGGTTATGCTTTAAGTTTACACCTTCACACAGAATTCGCAAGCTGAAGCTGATGTCTAGCTGTAGGGTGGTTTAACGAGCGATTCACGCTGAAACACAATAATTCCTACTACGCCACACAAAGTAAAAACAATCATCATAAAAATAGCGCTATTAAAATTATGCGTGATTTTACTTAAATAGCCCGTCAACCAAGGGGCTATAATTCCTGCTAGCCCAAAAAACCAATCCATAATACCTAGGCTCGTCGCAGCATGCTCTTTTGCTAAGTCGATATTAAGGCTGTAAAAAATAGAATTAGACATAAAGCCAAAGCCTAAACCTAAGGATATAAAAATTAATGCAGTAGTTAAATGTGGCGACAAAATAACGGGAATAAAACATAAAGCTGATAACAGCTGGCTTATCCAAATTATATGCGAACGCGCGATACGAATACTCTGCGTTTTAGCAAATAACTTATCGGAAATAAATCCACCCGCTAGCAAAAAAATAGCAGCGCATAACCATGGAATGGTTAAAAACCAACCGATTTGGTGCAATTTCAAACCATAGCTTTGTTCTAAATAGCCAGGTAACCATAATAAGGCGAAAAATAATAAATAACCATAGGAAAAATAGGCAAAATTATTCGCTAATAAAGCTGGCGTGAATAAAACTTTTTTCCAATCAGATTTATTAGTTTTATCTTGTACCGGCGTAGATAACTCAGTTTTATCGCGATAAAATAATGCCCATAAAACCGCAAAGATGAGTCCCGCGAACCCTAAAATAATATAGGTTCCACGCCAGCTAAAATGATTAATTAAATAAGCCATCAAGGGTGCGCCGAGCGCTGAAGCTAACGGTACCGCTACTAACGTACAAGCCATGATTTTAACGCGATTAGTCATCGGCAACCAATCTGCAATAACGCGGGTTACTGCCGGAAAACACGGCCCTTCAGTCACGCCTAACAAAACGCGTAGTGCATAAAATAACCAATAACCGGTAACGATACCAATTAAAATGGACAAAATAGACCATAATGCCGCTGAACCTGATAATACTTTGTGAGCTTTAAATTTATCCACTAACATGCCACCCACAACGGTCATAAATAAATAACCAAATCCAAAGGCTGCACCTAAAGCACCAAACTCTAAATTATTGAGCTGAAATTCTTGCTGAATTTGACTAATGGCATAGGCAATCGCTGAGCGATCAAAATAATTGATCATTAAAGTGAAAAATAAAATAGTGATAATGAGAGGGAGATAAAGTTTAGTATCGATGAGGCGCATAAGTAATTCCTGAAAGCTTGCTTCTATATTACTTGATTCCCATAAATTTTTAAACATTTAAAATTTTATGGTCTACACTTTAATTCCGTTTGTATTATTAATAACTATAATAAGAGGATTAAAATGTACTCACATACTAAACAAGAATTAACTGATTTTTCTCCACTTCCAAAACCTCAAGATGAGCTATTATCGCTTTTAATTAATCTAGATACCACAACTTTATTGGATGCTATCATACAAGGAGCTGACTCTTATTTAGGTACCTCTTTGCCTGTTTGGGGTCATGGGCAAGAAGGGAAAATGCGCGCAAAGAATGTTAAAATTTTAGCAGAGTTAATAAAACTTTCTTCCAAAATATTTCCCAATAATAAAAAATTTGTTACTTTACAATTTACTAAAATTCTTTTTAGCATAAAAGGATTATTAGGGAAAAATATAACTTTAAACGAAATAATTGTCACGAAAATTCAAAACCCTTCTTTTGCTGGAAGAACAGTGGAGATAGTAGCAGAAGCCATAGAAAAAACGCTTATTAGCATATTCCCCTCTTATAATTTCCAAGCAATAGCAATAAATACCTCATCTTTAAGCGATCTTATTAAGAGTTATTTACAATCAGATTCCGTAAACCTACAAACAGAATTGATGAAGCTATTAGAGTTTATGGCACCCAGCACTTTTGTTAATATGCAAAGTCCTTTTACAAAGAAGCTAGAGAGTTTATGTAACAACCCTGTAGCTACTAAGTATGATGACGCATTTAGATTTATTTAACGCTTTCTACTTAATGCCATTATTTAAAACCATTTCCAGCAATTCTTGATGCGCAGAAACGGGTTTTGGATTGGTATTATTTTCCAATACATATTTCGCTAAACTATCTGTAGTTTGTTTGCCAGATAAAATTTCTTTGCCTAAATTACCCTGCCAACCGTGATAACGCTCTTTCACAGCAGCTGTTAATTTATCTTGTTCAATCAAATCAACGGCATTGATTAAGCACCGCGCGAGGCTGTCAACACCACTGATATGAGCGTAAAAATAGTCAGCTAAATCAATAGATTGCCGACGTAACTTCGTGTCAAAGTTGAAGCCGCCAGTGGTAAAACCACCACCTTGTAAAATCATATAAATCACTTGCGTGACATCACTTAAGTTCATTGGGAATTGATCGGTATCCCAGCCTAATTGGGCATCACCTTGGTTAGCATCAATGCTTCCAAACATATTGTTTGCCAAGGCATAAGCCACTTCATGCGGATAGCTATGGCCTGATAAAGTCGCATGATTACCTTCAATATTAACTTTAAATTCTTTTTCCAAGCCAAATTTTTGCAAAAATGCAAATACAGTGGCAGTATCATAATCATATTGATGTTTAGTCGGCTCACAGGGTTTAGGTTCAATCAAGAATGTGCCTTTAAAACCAATTTTATGTTTATAGTCAACAGCCAGTGATAAAAACTTAGCAAATTGTTCAGCTTCCTGTTTTAAATCAGTGTTCAATAAAGTATCGTACCCTTCTCTACCGCCCCAAAACACATAGTTGTGGCCATTTAATTGTTTAGTCACATCAATGGCATTCTTCACTTGTGCAACTGCATAAGCAAATACTTCAGGGTTAGGGTTAGTCGCGGCACCGGCCATATAACGCTTGTTGCTGAACAAATTAGCAGTGCCCCATAATAATTCTTTGCCCGTTGCCTGCATTTGGGCCGCAATTTTCTCGGCAATTTTTTGCACATTGGCATTACTTTCTTTTAAGCTCGCGCCTTCTGGAGCAATATCGCGATCGTGAAAGGTAAAATATTTCAGGTCAAGTTTCGTTAACAATTCAAACATGGCGTCAACTTTCATTTCTGAGGCTTTCATGGCATCGGTTTGTTGTAACCAAGGATGACTAAAAGTACCTTCACCAAAAATATCAAAACCATTCCAACAAAAGGTATGCCACCAACAAACTGCTATGCGTAAATGCTCTTCCATGGTTTTACCATGAATAATTTTTTTTGGTTGGTAATAGCGGTAACTGAGGGGATTGTTACTGGTGAGACCAGCAAATTCGATCGGCTTAATAGAGGTAAAGATTTCTGACATAGGGTTGCTCCTGATTATTACGGGGTTAATACTGTGAGCCGAGGGACTCGGGAAAATTCTTTTTCGTTGTAGGTAAGTACTGCGCAACCATGAGTTAGAGCAGTAGCTGCTATAAGTAGATCATGGGCGCCAATAAAGGTATGTTTTTTTGCTAAAGATGCGCTGATTTCAGCATGAACACGAGCAACTTTAATATCGAAATCTAAAATATTTATCACAGCAATCAATCCCTCTATATGGGCAGAACGCTTTAAACGGCGTATCTCAGAATTGGCATGATGAACACCCACCAAAAGCTCAGACACGGTGATAGCACTCATATAAATATTGCCATTGATGGCTAAGGACTTAAAGTCTAATGGGATATCCTGCTTTTCAGCATCAATAAAAACGCAGGTATCAATAATTAATCCTCCCATTTGCTACCTTCATAAGGCATAGATTTGCGGATTGCTTGTAAATCTTTTACAAAGTTAGCTCTATCCTCTGGATCAAGCGGAGGCAGACTTTTTAAAAAATCACCTAGCTCACTTAATTTCATTGCTTTCTTTTTTGCAGAAGCAATTACAGGTGAAATTTTCGCAACAATTTCTTTGCCTCGCTTAATTTCAAACGTCTCTCCTTGATAGTAAACTTTGTTCAAAATATCCGACAAAGAATGACTCATTTCTGTTGAAGTAATAATAGGATTAGTATGTGCCATATTTGTTCTCCCTGCTATTATTATAGCATAATAAAATAATCAGATAATTATATTTTTGTAAAATATAATTTTTAATTAAGCCATCATTTGTGGTTACACTTGAAACCAATAATATTGGTTATTTCTAAACTAATTTGCAACTAAATCCCTGCGTATTTATAAAAAATAACTATACTAGACGCATATTACCGTAAATAAAATGAGACTAATGATGAATAATAAAATAAAGGAAAGCTTAGCTTTATGCAAGGCAAATTGGAAAACATGCTTATTATGGAGCTTTTTCTTTGAATTACTCTTAGCTATATTTTCTATTAGCCTCATACTTGCTATAGTTAAATCAAATTTATATTTTATTTTTATAGTGGGTTTTATTTATGCCTGGGCTTTTTCTTTGACAGGTCTGCAGCAAAGTTTGGCTTATAAACTAACTCAACAAAGTCTTTCCTTTACTGACATTTTAATAAAAACCTTTAAATGTAGTTGGAAACCCTTTTTAACCACTGCAATATTTTTTGCTGCCTATACTTACTTCTTTTTCACCATAACAATAGTGAGCAAAATCGGCTTATTGGTATTGATTTTAATTAGTATTACATCTTATGCGTGGAACACCTTGTTGATTCTTCAACCTACCGGTTTTTTTAAACAACTACGTTTAAGTATTAATTTGTGCCGCGTTTACTGGTGGAAAAAAACTATTATTTGGTTTGTTGGGAATGCTGCTTTGGCTATAATCTGGATATTGTTAATTTGGCTTCTTATCATCGTCATTTATAGTTTTGGGGAACATGTACATTTTGGTCTAGGTGTTATTATTGAATTTATCATTAGTATTGGGCTCTTAACATTGGCTATATTTTTTATCTATCCTCTCTATGTTAGTTTTATGTTACTACATGTGAGAGAACTAACAAATAAACTCTTATAGGCTGCCTTAAATTTAGTTAGTTTTTCAGCGTAATAATCCGCTAGCTGAGCATCAGGTTTGATAATTTCTTCCACCAACGATATTGGAAATATATTTGCGGGATTGCCTCCATTTACCGCTAAATACGCTAAACGTGCCGCCCCTAAAGCGGCGCCTACTTCGCGATCTTTGCGATAGCTTAATTCACGTTGTAAACTATTAGCTAAAATTTTGCCCCAATATAAACTGCGTGCCCCGCCGCCTACCACCGACACTTCATTAATTTTAACTCCCGCTTGATACAAAGCTTCTTGACCTTCAGCAAAATTCAATGCCACGCCTTCTAATACCGCTTGCATCAAATCAGCGCGATCGACATTGGGCGTTAAGCCTAATAAAGTGCCGGTGGCATAAGGATTATTATGCGGACTACGTTCGCCTGTGAGATAAGGAAGAAATAGTAATTCCCCCCTTTGCAAAAGGGGGGTTAGGGGGGATTTCTTTTCAGCTTCACTAATTAACTCACCAACTGATGCTCCGACTAAATTAGCTAACCACGTTAAGCAATTTGCTGCACTCAAATGGCAATTCATTTGGTGCCAACGCTTAGGTAAGCAATGTGCCCAAGTATGTACGCCAGCATCTGGATTAGGACGGTATTGATCATCAGCAATAAAATACACACCAGAAGTTCCTAACGATAATAGCCCCTGCCCGGCTTCGGTGACATTGACACTTACCGCTCCCGCGGCATTATCACCTGCTCCTGCGGCTACTATTGTATTAGCAGTAATACCCCATAATTTAGCAATCTCTGGTAAGATTGTGCCCGTATTTTCATTGCCTTCATAAACTCTCGGCATATAGCTTAAGTTTAAATCACAGGCAGCTAATAATTCTTCAGACCAACAACGTTTAGCTACATCTAACCAACCAGTTCCGGAAGCATCCGACATATCGCTGGCAAATTGGCCGTTGATTATTAAACGCAAATAATCTTTGGGTAATAAAACTTTGGCAACTTGTTTAAAAATAGCGGGTTCGTGTTTAGCAACCCATAATAATTTTGGTGCAGTAAAACCTGGCATCATACGCACACCAATTAATTGACGAATACCTGGCACACGTTGCTCTAATTCTTGACACTCTAAAAATGAACGTCCATCATTCCATAAAATCGCAGGGCGTAAAACTTTATTATGTTTATCTAATAAAGTAGCACCATGTTGTTGCCCCGATAAACCAATGGCTTTCACTTGTGCCATCAACTCAGGATATTTGGTTTTTAATTCTTGCATGGCGGCATTTGTGCCTTGCCACCATTGTGCTGGGTCTTGCTCAGACCATAAAGGCTGTGGGTTTGAAACGGTAAAATTGCTGGAAGTTGATGCTAGCGTTGCAAATGCTTCATTCATTAATACTATTTTGACACTCGAGGTGCCAAGATCGATACCGATGTACATATTTATTTTTCCCCTTCGTCGTCCTCGCGGTAGAGCCTGCCCCCGCGAAGGCGGGGGCGGGGACCCAGCTTTTAAACAACCTGGATTCCCGCCTACGCGGGAATGACGTACATACACATATTATGCCCCAATATGCCGCGCGGATTTACCTGCGTATAAATTCGCTTCAATTTGTTCAAGCGTGACATTTTTAGTTTCAGGCACACAAAAATAAACAAATACAATCGATAAAATAGTAAAGCCTAAATATACCGAGAAAGTGCCACTCGTCCCTAAATGTTTCACTAACATTAAAAAGGTAAAAGTTACTAGCATATTACTAGCCCAATTAATTGAAGTCGCTAAACTTGATCCCCAACCGCGCATAGATAAAGGAAATAATTCAGCAATCATCAACCACATAATCGGCCCTAAACTAAAGGCAAAACAAGCAATATATAACAGCATAGAAAACAATGATAAACCTTGTAAAAATAAGGTACGATCAGGGTGTGAAAATACCCAAGCTAATAACGCCAAGCCAACTCCCATTCCCACCAATCCTAATAATAGCAAAGGTCTTCTGCCCCATTTATCAATTAGCGGCAAACCAATAATAGTAAATACTACAAATACAATACCAATTGGAATCGCTGATAAAATCGCGCCGGTGACGCCTTGATAATTAGTAATCGTTAAAATGGTGGGGGCATAATATAAAATAGTATTAATACCAACAAATTGCTGAACGATCGCTAAACCTGCAGCTACCATTAAGGCTGGGCGAATATTTTTAGAGAACAAGGCGCTCCAATGGGTTTTTTGTACTGATAAACTATCTTTAATCGATTGTAATTCTGCTTCTACTTCAATATGTTCACCCCTAATGCGACGTAAAATCAACAAGGCATGTTCCATACGATCTTTTGAAACCATCCAGCGTGGGCTATCAGGTAACAATAACATACCAACAAATAAAAATACCGCGGGCACCGCACCTACCCCTAACATCCAACGCCACGCACTATGTTGTGCAAAAAAATAATCCACAATATAAGAAAGTAAAATGCCTACGCTAATGGCTAATTGATTTAATGATACTAAAGCCCCACGATGCTTAGCCGGCGCAATTTCAGAAATATAAAGTGGCGCGGTATATGAGGCAATACCAATTGCTATACCGACGACAATGCGCCCCAGTACTAAGGTAAAAATAGTTTCAGCGAAAGCGGTAATAATGCTAGCGAGGGCAAAAATAATGGCAACAGTAATTAACAGATTACGTCGTCCAAAATGGTCAGTCACGCGACCACTCAGGAGCGAACCAATGATTGCGCCTAATAATACTGCACTCACGACTAAGCCATTCATTTCTGCCGAGAGATGAAATTGATCGTTAATAAATAAAATGGCGCCCGAGATGACGCCAGTATCGTAACCAAATAAAATTCCCGCGAGTGCGGCAACCAGTGAAATCACAATAAAAAAGTGACTTTTTTTATGCTCTATCATTTTGCAATCCTCTTTATCGTTGTCATTCTCAACCTGGATGCCAGCCTACGCTGGCATGACATGCCTCGTGGTGTCATGCCAGCGTAGGCTGGCATCCAGAGAGTTAAGGCCCATTAATTTATCTTTTCTAATTCACCCATATATTTTCTTAACGCCATGGGAATCGCAATACTCCCATCTTCCTGTTGGTAATTTTCCATAATAGCCACTAAAGTCCGCCCTACTGCTAAACCTGAACCATTAATTGTGTGAACTAATTCAGGCTTACCGGTTTCTGAGTTACGCCAACGCGCTTGCATCCGTCGCGCCTGAAAACTTTCAAAATTACTGCAAGAAGAAATTTCTCGATAAGTATTTTGGCTTGGCAACCACACTTCTAAATCATACGTTTTTGCAGAGCCAAAACCTGTGTCGCCAGTACACAAAGTCATACGACGATAAGGCAAGGCTAATTTTTCTAAAATAGTTTCCGCATGGCGAGTGAGTTCTTCATGTGCTCGCAGAGAATCTTCAGGCCGTACAATTTGGACTAATTCCACTTTTTCAAATTGATGTTGACGAATCATGCCACGCGTATCTTTGCCATAGGAACCTGCTTCTTTACGGAAACACGGAGTATGAGCGGTAATTTTAATGGGTAATTGATTAGCTTCAATAATCACATCACGAAATATATTCGTGAGCGTTACTTCAGCAGTAGGAATTAACGCATAGCCTTGTTCAGCATTGGTGAAAAATTGATCGTCTTCAAATTTAGGGAGTTGACCTGTGCCAAATAAACTCTCACGATTAGCTAAATACGGCACATAGGTTTCAGTATAACCATGATCGATTGTATGAGTATCTAACATAAATTGAATCAACGCGCGTTGCAAACGGGCAATTTCTGCCCGTAATATTACAAAGCGTGCGCCAGTAATTTTAGCGGCCAATTCGAAATTCATGCGATCTTTTTGTGCACCTAAATCCACATGATCTTTAATAGGAAAATTAAATTGCGGGATTTTACCCCAACGTTTTTCTTCACGATTTTCACTATCATCTTTACCAATAGGTACTGAGTCTTGTAATAAATTAGGTACCCCTGCATAAATGGCTTGTAATTGTTCTTGCACTATTACTAATTTGGTTTCAGTTTGTTTTAGTTTTTCCCCTAACTCATTCACTGTCACCATTAAGGGGGCAATATCTTCGCCTTTGGCTTTAGCTTGTCCAATGCTTTTGGAGCGTACATTACGTTCGTTTTGCAATTCTTGTGTTTGCACTTGTAAAGCTTTACGTTCAGTTTCTAACTCCTGAATTCGTGCAACATCTAAAGTAAATTTACGCGTCGTTTGAAGTTTTTGAGCGGTTGCTTTTAAGTCTTCACGAAAAAATTTTGGATCTAACATTTCTTTTCCTATTTCGTCATTCCCGCGTAGGCGGGAATCCAGGCTGTTTAAAAGCTGGGTCCCCGCCTGCGCGAGGACGACGGATTATTACATCGCCTCTGCTTTTTTCAGCAAGCCTAATTCAAATAAACGTTCGGTTAAATAACTTTCTGCAGTATAGCGTTCTGATAACACTACCTCTTGACGTGGATGTACGAATAAAGGACAAGACATTCTAGGCAATGTTGCCTCTTCGCCTGTTGGGTTTAACACCCTATGCGTAGTTGAAGGATAATAACCACCGCTCGCTTCTTCTAACATATCACCACCATTGATGACTAAATTACCCGGATCACACGGCACATCATGCCACAACCCTTTTAAATCTTGCGTTTGCAAACCTGTTTGCGTACCGGCAGTTAACACTGTTAGCAAATCAATATCTTCATGAGCAGCCGCGCGTAATGCCCCTGGCTCTTCTTTACCTGTCAAACCAGGATAATAATTAATGCGAAATAAATTCTTAGTAGTATTTTCTACCATCTTAACTAACGTTTCAGAAAATTTGGCTTTAACATCGGCTGGCGTATTATCATCTAACCAATGTAATAAAGTTGCCGCAACGCTAAATAATTGGTCGTAAATTTGCTGGGTAAGTTGTTTTAAAGGTACTGGACATTTGCCCCAGGCATAAAAATTATAAAACTCTTTTAAGTCACGTATTTCATTGCCTTTGGCAATTTCTGCAATACTGGGTGGCACATACCCTTCTTGAGTTTTTTTATTAACTAACCACTCTGTTTTTTCTGATGAGTTAAAAAACTCATTCCAGGCGACATATAATTTTTTCGTTGCCTCGGCATCGACAGGATGATTTACAATGACAGCAAAACCTGTGTGATGTAATGACTTGGTAAAAAGTTGCGGTGCATTTGCAGCTTTATAATCAATTTTTAATACATTCATTATCTATTCCTATTTTGTAATTCCAATTTTACCAGTTTTTTTAGCGCTATGTCGTTTAACTACCAATAGTTGTTTAAATAAGTTTTTTGATTAAAATCAAATCATTTTAACTAAAACACAGTATAATTTCACTATTATCAAACTTGGATGTAAATATGAGTATAAATAGTACAATGACAGTGGCCGAATATGAAAAAGAACATGCTATTTTAAAAGATTTAATTGAAACCTTACAAGATAGCTTCAATGCCTTTAAAGAATGCGCTAAAGCCGCAAAAGAGGAAAACTTCAAATTAAAATGTGAAGCTTTAGCTAGCAAACGTGGTGAAATGTTAAATAAATTGCTAATGGCCTCAGGTTACCCGAGTGTTAATCAATATACCGCTATTGAAACCGCTGATAATAAACCTACCGGTTCTGTTACTGCAGTTTTTCATCGGATTTATATCGACTTAAAAGCCTTATTAACCAATGGTAAAACCGAGGCAATTATAGAGGAAATTGAACGCGGCGAAACTACTTTACTCGATACTTATGAAGAAACCCTCATGCAATTGTCGATTATTTCTCGCTTAAGGAGTTTATTAAATCAGCAATATTTTGAAGTGAAACGGGATTTAGCAACTGTGGAAGCGACGGCGTGAATTTACCCTTCCTTATCCAACTCTTTTAATTGCGCTAATTTTTCGGCAATTTTAATTTCTAAACCTCGATTAACGGGGTAATAATACTGCGTGCCAGTTAATTCATCGGGAAAATATGTTTCACCAGCTGCATAAGCGCCAGGCTCATTATGCGCATAACGATAAGCCTTACCATAATCTAAAGCTTTCATTAATTTAGTAGGTGCATTACGAAAACGTAAAGGCACAGGTAGTGAACCGTGGTTTTTAACATCTGCCATCGCTGCATTATATGCTTTGTATACAGCATTACTTTTAGGCGCACAGGCTAAATATACAATCGCTTGGGCTAAGGCTAATTCACCTTCGGGACTACCTAAACGTTCATATGTTGCGGCGGCATTGGTGACTATTTCTAGTGCGCGAGGATCCGCATTACCAATGTCTTCACTCGCCATGCGGATGATGCGACGCGACAAATATTGCAAATCACAACCGCCATCGATCATCCGACACAACCAATATAATGCCGCATCGGGTGCTGAACCACGCACAGATTTATGTAGTGCAGAAATTTGATCATAAAAGTCTTCACCTTTATTATCAAATCGTCGCACTCCTTGAGTCAACGTGGCAGTTAATATTGCTTCCGTCACTATGCCTTTTTCCCCAACCATCTCGGAAATAATTTCTAATAAATTTAATGCTGCACGGGCATCCCCATCGGCATATTCAGCGAGTTGTTCACGCAAATTATTGGGAAAATCTAATTGTAAATTTCCGACGCCGTGCTCTGTATCCTGCAAAGCTTGCGCAATAATTTTTTCGATATCTAGCTGAGTTAAAGATTTTAAAACATATACTCGTGCGCGCGATAATAATGCGTTATTTAAGGCAAAAGAAGGGTTTTCAGTGGTAGCACCAATAAAGGTAAAGGTGCCTGTTTCGACATGCGGTAACAATGCATCTTGCTGAGATTTATTAAAATGATGTACTTCATCGATAAATAAAATAGTTTTTTTATTTTGCTCAGCATTGGCTTTAGCATCATCAACCGCGGCACGAATATCTTTTACACCGGCTAATACCGCCGACAAACTCATAAATTCAGCATGAGCTTGATTGGCAATAATATGCGCCAACGTGGTTTTGCCCGTACCAGGTGGGCCCCACATGATCATCGAGTGTAATTTGCCTTCTTCAATCGCAGCCCGTAAGGGTTTATTAGGCGCTAACAAATGCTCTTGCCCAATAAATTCAGCTAAGGTTTGCGGCCGCATGCGGGCAGCCAAGGGCTGATGCGCAGTCATGATTAATTACTCCAGCAAACTTCTCAACATCCAGGCAGCTTTTTCATGTACTTGCATACGTTGTGTTAATAAATCGGCAGTTGGTTCATCACTGGCTTTATCTACTAAAGGAAATAATTCTCTTGCCGTGCGGGCAATGGTTTCTTGGCCTTTAATTAATTGTTTAATCATTTTTTCGGCAGGCGGCACACTATTCGCTTCTTCAATGCTACTTAATTCACTGAAGGCTTTATAACTGCCGGGGGCAAATTCACCTAAAGCTCGAATACGTTCAGCAATTTCATCTACCGCAGTAAATAACTCAGTGTATTGCGCTTCAAACATTAAATGTAAAGTATTAAACATAGGCCCAGTCACATTCCAATGAAAATAATGGGTTTTAATCAATAAAGTGTAACTTTCTGCTAATAATTTGCCTAAGCCTTTAGCAATGGCTTTACGGTCTTTTTCACTTAAACCTATTTCAATATTTACAGTTGCCATGATTATTCTCCTAATTGAGGTTAATTCCCCTCAAGTTTAAGCCTAAATTCATGATTTAACAAATTATATATTTTAAAGTAAGCGATAGTTTGAGGCTATTATAAAATGCTGCGATACGCATTATATTATGGTTAAAATTTGTCTGTTCTGGTAAACTATAAAACTTAATACCTGCTTCAATGAGAGCTGCATGGACAAAAAATACCTTAAACTTATTCCCATTATTGTTCTATTTGTGATTATCCTAGGTTTGGCCTATTGGTATATCCAAAATCGAAAATTTTACCCCTCTACTGACGATGCGTATGTACAAGCCAATCTGGTGAATATTGCTGCGCAAGTCACCGGTCCTATCGATCAAATTCAAGTACAAGATCATCAATTTGTTAAACAGGGTCAATTATTATTTACCATTTTGCCAACCAATTATCAAGCCGCTTTAGAGCAAGCCACGGCCCAAGAAATTCAAGCGGTAAATAATGCTAAACGTATTATGAGCTTAGTTAAAAATGGCCATGTTTCTAAAAGTGATGCCGATGCTGCACAAGAACAACTTGAAGTGGCAGAAGCGGCTTTAACGGAAGCGAAATTAAACCTTGGTTTTACCAATGTAACAGCCCCCGCTGATGGCTATGTTACTAACTTTACCTTGCGCGTGGGTAGCACTGTAACACCCGGTATTGCGTTATTTTCTATCATTGAAAATAATCAGTGGTGGGTCGATGCTAACTACAAAGAAACGCAGTTAGAGCGTATTCAACCAGGGCAAGCTGCCACTATTTATTTAGATATGTATTCAAATCATAAATTTATCGGTCATGTAGATCAAATCAGTGCTGGCAGTGGTGCAGTGTTTTCCTTATTACCCCCGGAAAATGCCACAGGTAATTGGGTGAAAGTCACGCAACGGTTTCCTGTTAAAGTCTTAATTGATAATCCAGATATTAATTTTCCTTTACGCATGGGAGCGAGTGCCACGGTAACTATCGATACGACTAGCAAATAATGGAAGCGGTTATTAACGATTCAATACCCCAAACTCCGCAGACTTTTTCCAGCATGGAAAAGTGGATGATTACTATCACTGTGATGTTAGTTGCAGTGATCGAAGTATTAGATGTCACTATCGTCAATGTGTCCTTAAACCAAATGATGGGTAGTTTTGGTGCTACCAGCGAAGAAATTACCTGGATATTAACTGCATATTTAGTTTCCTCTGCTATTTTTATGCCCTTAACGGGTGTCTTGATGCAATATTTTGGTTGCAGGAAACTATTACTCATAAATATCGTTGGCTTTTTAATAGCTTCCATGTTATGTGGTGCTTCAACTGATTTAGCTGAAATTGTTTTCTGCCGTATCTTACAAGGTATATTTGGCGCGTCTTTAGTGCCCATTTCACAATATGTATTGCGTAATACTTTTCCGCGTGAAGAGCAAGGTAAAGCCATGGCTATTTGGGGCATGGGAATTATGGTAGCGCCAATCATGGGGCCTACTTTAGGCGGTTATATTACTGAAGTTTTAAACTGGCGTTGGGTATTTTATATTAATGTTCCAGTTTGTGTGCTAGCCTTTGTCATGGCAATTAATTTTATTCGTGAAACGCCTACTCATAAAGAAAAAATTGATTGGTTGGGGTTAATCTTAATGGCTATTGCGGTCGGGACTTTTCAAACCGTATTAGACCAAGGTAATAATAAAAGTTGGTTTGAATCAGATTATATTGTTGTCCTCAGTTTTATTTGTGTCGTATTTTTTACTTTATTTATATACCGTGGTTGGAGTAAAAAAGATAATATTATCAATTTACATTTATTTGCTGAGCGCCATTTTATGGCCAGCACCTTAATTTTATCTATTTATGTCATGGGTTTATTTGGCTCGGCTGTGATTCAGCCTTTGATGATGCAACTGTTGATGAATTATTCGCCTTCTTTAGCGGGTGACGTGATGGCGCCACGCGGCTTGGCGAGTGCCTTGGTGATGTTTTTAGCTATTCCCCTCAATAAAATTTTAGATAATCGAATTTTGGTTGCTGTAGGTATTCTGATCAGTGCTTATGGCACTTATATGATGACGCAATTCACTATGAATGATGATATGATGACCTTTATTATTCCAGGGATAGTGCAAGGTGTTGGTTTAGGTTTGGTGATGATGCCATTATCAAGCGCTGCGTTTGATTATTTAAAGAAAAATCAAATAGCCGAAGCTTCAGGTTTATTTAGCTTTGGTCGTAGCATGGGCATTTCCATTGGTATTTCAATATTAAGTACGGTGTTAACCCGTTTAACGCAGACTAATTGGAATACTTTAAGTCCTCATATTCAAGTATTTAATCCTAATTTTACGCATTGGATGAATACTCAAAACCTTACGCTACAAAATCCTGCGGCAATGCAACTAGCTGCTATACAAGTGCAGCAACAAAGTAGTATGATAGCTTTCCTTGATTGTTTTCGGGTGGCGACTATTATGTTACTTTTATTATTGCCAATCGTTTTATTACTGAAAAAACCTCAGCTGAAGGATTCATGATGTTACCTTTACGTGCGCAACTGCCTTCTGGTTTAAATTCTTCTTTTACTCAACAAACATTAGGGTTTTCTGATTATATTTCCGCCATGCGGACAATCATCGAAACCGCAAGGCTCGATCTCACGAGCAGCAACCATCAAACTATTCTTGATGCCAATTCACCCTTTGAGTTGCGCCCGCAAAATTATAATGGAGAAAAAGCTATTTTATTGGTGCATGGCTTATTTGATTCGCCGTTTATGATGCGTGATTTAGCCAACTATTTTTATCAACGCGGTTTTCTAGTGCGTGCCATATTATTGCCCGGTCATGGCACTGTGCCTGGCGATTTATTAGAAATTAATCATGAAGAATGGATTAAAGCCAGCCAATATGGCATCGATAGTTTGAAAATGGAAGCGCAGCATATTTATTATGGTGGTTTTTCAACTGGTGGGGCATTGGCGATTTATCACGCTTTGATGCGAGAAAATTTAGCGGGTTTATTTTTATTTGCGCCCGCCTGCGGCCTCAATGGTAAAATTAATTTTGCTAATCGTTTATTTGGTTTTACCCGTTGGATTACCCAAGAAGATAAATGGATTGTAGATCCTTCTGCACAAGATGATTATGCGAAATATCATGCCTTTCCTATGAATGCGGCCTCGGAAATTAGCGCGCTGATTGAGCGGAATAATGAATTATTAAAAAGTCATCATGTTAATATGCCTATTTTTATGGTATTAAGCCGTGATGATGAAACCATTGATGCTGAGGTTGCGCAAAAATTTTTTAGTACACAAAAACATGCGCGCAGTAGTTTGCTTTATTACACTACTCACACCAGCAATCAATTTAATGATGAACGGATTAGTATTATAAATAGTGCTTTTCCCGAGCAACATATTTTAAATTTTTCCCATATTTGTTTGACCATTGCGCCTGACAATATACATTATGGTATTGATGGTGATTATCAAGAACCACCTTTTCTGCCAACTAAACCCTATGATACGACGCTTTATCAAGGAGCATTGAAAGTTAAATACCTAAAGCAATATTGCTTTAGGCGTTTAACGTATAATCCAGATTTTGAGAATATTTTGGGACAGTTAGATAATTTTTTAAGTTCCAATGCAGGAGATTTGCATGCCTCAAGAATACCATTTGATACCGTGTAAGCAAATGTCCTATTTTTTCAATAAACCACATTTATCCAATTGTAGGATAATTATTAATTTTTGTTTTCCACACACGACCTATCCTCAAATTGCAATGCTAATTGATCTATATGGTGTCACTTCCAGCATATCATCTCCAGAAAAAATTCATTTTGCTAAAGAAATTGACGCTGAATATTATTGGCATAAAGTATTAATCGCACTTATCGAAGCTATTCCCTCGTCATGTAGGCTCCCTGTAAACTATATATGTATGTTAGCAAGTCAAGCTGTTGCAGTTGGTCTATTAAAGCAGCCTCTGTGTATGATACCGGTAACACTAGAATCCAGCTTCAATTTTTATATTAATATTTATGAAATTCCTAAAAGTGAATGTTTTATTAATGTAGATTTTATTTCTGCTTTTATTAATATTCATGAAATTCCTCGGCCCCCCTCATCTCAAAATGAATATTATACTAATAAATATTTTATTTCTGAAGCATGCGATTCTTACTACAATAAAATTTTTGTTTCTTTAATTGAGCAACTATTTATATAATTTTTTAAGTGTTTAACTTATAATCCAGATTTTGAGAATTCGTTAAAAAGGTTGGATAGTTTTTTAGAATTAATTTAATTAATGTGGCGCTGCTTGTCATTCTCAGACGAGCTTGCGAGTCTGGGAATCCAAGGTTTTAGTTGCCGAACCATAAATATCATTTACTAGTAAGATAAAGAATTTTTGGATCCCCGCTTATTTCGCATGGACTTCTTTTTGAGCAGCATGCCTGGCGAGGATGACGCTTCGTAGATAGTGTTTAAATAAAAAACCCTCAGCTTGATATAAGTCTGAGGGTTTAAGATAGAGATTAATTTATCTTATTCAACATCTTTCATCGACAAGCGCACGCGGCCTTGGCGATCGATTTCCACTAATTTTACTTTAACTTGTTGGCCTTCTTGTAAAAAATCTGCCACATTTTCCACGCGTTCGTTAGAAATTTGTGAAACATGGACTAAACCATCTTTACCTGGCATAAAGTTAACAAAGGCACCAAAATCGACTAATTTCACAACTTTACCTTCATAGGTTTTACCTATTTCAGGTTCCGCGACAATGCCTTCAACCCATTTTAAAGCCGCTTCGGCGCTTTCACTTTTCACCGCAGCAATTTTCACTAAGCCATCATCACTGATATCAATGGTCGCGCCAGTTTGCTCAGTAATTTCACGAATCGTCACCCCGCCTTTACCAATAATTTCACGAATTTTATCCGGATGAATTTTAATGGTGAGAATACGTGGCGCATGTTGCGAAACTTCTTCACGTGATTGTTTAATCGTGGCATTCATAATGCCCAGAATATGTTTGCGACCCACATTAGCTTGCGCTAAGGCAACGCGCATAATTTCTTCGGTGATACCTTGGATTTTAATATCCATTTGTAAAGCTGTCACACCATTTTCAGTGCCGGCTACTTTAAAGTCCATATCACCCAAGTGATCTTCATCACCTAAAATATCACTTAACACCGCAAATTTATCGCCTTCTTTCACTAAACCCATAGCAATCCCTGCAACCGGTGCTTTAATGGCAACCCCTGCATCCATCAAAGATAAGCTCGCACCACATACTGATGCCATTGAACTTGAACCATTGGATTCAGTAATTTCAGAAACTACACGCAAAGTGTAAGGATAATCGGTCATATCCGGTAAAACCCCAGCGACCGCGCGTTTAGCTAAATAACCATGCCCCACTTCACGACGTTTTGGGCTACCCATCATGCCGCATTCGCCAACAGAATAAGGCGGGAAATTATAATGGAACATGAAAGGATCATTACGCTCGCCTTCAATCGCATCAATCATTTGGGCATCACGTTCGGTGCCTAAAGTGGTAACTACAATTGCTTGCGTTTCTCCACGGGTAAATAAAGCCGAACCATGCGTACGAGGTAAGACTCCAGTTTTTACTTTAATAGGACGAATAGTTTTAGTATCACGGCCATCAATACGTGGAGCGCCAGCTAAAATCCGTCCGCGCACAATAGCGCTTTCTAAATTACTGAAAGTAGTAGTCACTTCTGCTTCCGTAACCGCTTCGCCTTCTACCACAAATTTTTCAATGACGCGTGCGCGCAATACATCAACAGCATTGTAACGACTTTGTTTTTCTTGAATATTGTAAGCAACTTCTAATTCTTTTTTAATAAAAGCAGAAACTTTTTCAATCAGATCATGATTAGTAGCGGGTGCTTGCCAATCCCAGCTCGGTTTACCTGCTTCAGCTTTTAACTCATTAATCATGTTGATCACAGTTTGCATTTCGCGATGTCCAAACATGACAGCGCCTAACATCGCATCTTCTGATAATTCTTTCGCTTCTGATTCAACCATTAACACGGCATCTTTGGTGCCAGCAACTACTAAGTTTAATGTTGAAGTTTCCAAGTGTTGAGGGCTGGGATTTAAAACATATTCTCCATTTTCATAGCCTACTCGTGCAGCGCCGATTGGACCTTGGAATGGCACGCCCGCTAACGCTAGCGCTGCCGAAGCACCAATCATGGCAGGAATATCCGCATCAATTGCTGGGTTCAACGACATAACCGTGGCTACGATTTGAATTTCATTGACAAAACCTTCGGGAAATAAAGGGCGTAATGGACGATCAATTAAACGTGACACTAAGGTTTCTTTTTCCGTTGGACGACCTTCGCGTTTAAAAAAGCCACCTGGTATACGGCCAGCAGCATAAAATCGTTCTTGATAATTGACAGTTAAAGGGAAAAAATCTTGCCCTTCTTTAGCCTTTTTTACTGCCACCGCAGTAACTAACACGACAGTTTCATCTAAATTCACCATCACAGCTGCAGTAGCTTGACGCGCGATTTCACCGGTTTCAATGCTTAAGGTACGACCGCCGTAAGTTACGGTTTTTTTAATACTATTCACTTTTTAGATCCTTTGGTTAATAAAAATTTTTACTTACGTAAATTGAGTTCAACAATCAACTTTTCATAGGAAGTTTGATTAGTCTTTTTTAAGTAATCTAACAAGCTACGACGTTGACTTACTTTTTTCAATAAGCCACGACGAGAATGGAAATCTTTTTTGTTGATTTTCATGTGCTCGGTTAAACGATTAATCGCTGCCGTTAAAATGGCAACTTGAACTTCTGGTGAACCGGTATCATTGGCAGCACGTTGGTGTTTTTTTACAATGACATGTTTTTCTGAGGCAGAAAGAGACATATTTTACTCCTAATGTTAATCATGAAGCTTAACCCCGTTGGCGGCTTAGGAGTCACGCACAACCGAGTCAAGCTAGCTTAGCTCAAATGGATATTTGAGGGAGTGGATTTTAGCAGATTTTAGTTAAATAGCCAAGCGCTATACATACGTCATTCCCGCGCAGGCGGGAATCCAGACCTTTAAACTGGTTTAACTTGGCATGTTGCATAGCCTGGCTGATCATCCGTCACCACTTTTGCTGCTTCACTAAATTGTGATACTAGCGAGAATTTGCGCACAAAACACTGCATATATTCAGGGCTTAAGGGAATACTAGAAGCATAACTAAAACCAAACTCATCATTTGCAGTGAGTTCCCGGTTGCAATAAAAAATCATGGTATCGCCATAGGGTAAGAATGGATTTGCCGTTTTAGGCCAGCAACTTGCGGGCATATCATTAGAAGTAAGCATATCATCTACTGTGTGATAATTATTGGTAATCGCATAAGTGTAAGGTTTGCTTAAATAATCAGGCCCGACTTCTGCCATGCTCGTGGTATTATAAATTGATAAAGCGACTACTAAACCTAATATTGACGTTTGTTTTATCATAAGTTGCCCCCATTTTAATTTAACCTGCCCAACACAACCAAAAGTGTTATCAAGTTTTAACATGATTTTTTGGGGAAAGCAAGAGGGTTTGTAGAATTTTATATTAAACTAGTCTAAGCGCGCGGTAAGGTCACGCCTTGTTGACCTTGATACTTGCCTGCGCGATCTTTATAAGACACTTCGCAGATTTCATCCGATTCAAAGAACAACATTTGCGCCACGCCTTCGTTGGCATAAATTTTGGCGGGCAAGGTCGTCGTGTTAGAAAACTCTAAGGTCACATGCCCTTCCCATTCCGGTTCTAAGGGTGTGACATTGACAATAATCCCACAGCGGGCATAAGTTGATTTACCTAAACATACAGTTAGCACACTGCGTGGGATACGAAAATATTCAACTGTGCGGGCCAAGGCAAAGGAATTAGGAGGAATAATACAGACATCGGCTTCGACATCGACAAAGCTATCTTCGGAAAAATTTTTTGGATCCACAATGGCGGAGTTAATATTGGTAAAAATTTTAAATTCCCGCGCACAACGTACATCATAACCATAACTCGAGGTGCCATACGAAATTAATTTATGTCCTTGCGAATCTTTTTTAATTTGGCCGGGTTCAAATGGTTCGATCATGCCATGCTGTTCGGCCATACGTTTAATCCATTTGTCAGATTTAATGCTCATATTTTGAACTCCTATTAACTTGAATCCCCTCTCCCGCTTGCGGGGGATATCCTACTTCACAACTATCTTCGGAAATTTACTCTTCATACTTTTAGGCTGCAATGATAACAGCGCAGCAACACGCCTGGCAATCTCGCGATATAATTCCGCACTAGCGCTTTCAGGATCGCTCACCACAGTTGGGTTACCGCTATCTGTTTGCTCGCGAATTTTTAATTCTAAAGGCAATTGGCCTAATAAAGGCACGCCATATTCTTCTGCAAAACGCTCGCCTCCTCCACTGCCAAAAATCGCTTCCTGATGCCCACATTCGCGGCAACGATGAAAGCTCATATTTTCGACAATGCCTAATACTGGCACATTAACTTTACGAAACATTTGTAACCCACGTTTAGCATCTTGTAAAGCAATATCTTGTGGGGTGGTAATAATGACGCCACCCGTAACAGGAATTTTTTGCGCCATGGTCAATTGAATATCGCCGGTGCCAGGGGGTAAATCAATAATTAAATAATCCAAAGCCTGCCAATTAGTATCATTCAATAATTGCTGTAAAGCCCCTGAAACCATGGGGCCACGCCAAATCATGGCGGTATCAGCATCCACTAAAAAGCCAATCGACATCACTTGTAAACCATGGGCTAAAATAGGCTCCATGGTTTTGCCATCCATGCTATCGGGTTTGCGTTGCACACCTAACATTAGCGGTTGGCTGGGGCCATAAATATCTGCATCTAATATGCCCACTCGAGCACCTTCCCCGCTTAAAGCTAAGGCTAAATTAACCGCCGTAGTAGACTTACCCACCCCGCCTTTACCGGAAGCCACGGCAATGATATTTTTAATAGCAGGAATCGCATCGATACCCGCCGGGGTTGCGTGAGCAATTATTTTCCAATCTACGGTAATCTCCACAGGCTTACCTATTGACTGTAATAAACCGGTAAGCGCTTGCTTAATGCTGGCAACTTTCGTAGCCGCTGGATAACCTAGTTGGAGATGCAGTTTAATTTTGTCAGGTTCAACAATTAACTCTTTGATCCACTGCAAACTCACATAATCTTTTTGTAAATACGGATCGAGATAGTCTTGCAATAAACTATTTACTGTGTCGGTGGTGATGTTCATGGGTATATTATAACCTTTTTATTCGCATATTAAAAAATTTAGTCTACACTTAGAATCGCTTTAATAACAACCTTAATGGAGGAAAACTAAAATGATAAAATGTATTAAAACGTTTAATGTAATATTAGCAATGATTTTAACCCTTGGGGCTTCGGCGGCAATAGCTGATGCGAATAATGGTGCTTATGTAGGAGTTGGTGCGGGTTATGGGGAAATTTATAGCCACGATATAGCATCTCTCAATAAAAGCAGTGGTGGCTTTGCTTATGCGCTGAATGCGGGTTATTTATGGAATGTTGAGCGCTTTTCTTATGGTGCAGAACTCAGCTTCAATGGTTTTCCTGAAACTAAATATGATTATCCCTCTAATCTGGGATCAGCGAGCGTTAACGCAAATAGTATTAATTTAATGGCGGTAGGACAAGTGTATGTAGGTAATAATATTAGCTTCTTAGCCAAAGCCGGTGGTGCCATTGCTATGGATACATTTACTTCAACTGGTAGTAACGATAGTGATAAAACCAATCTACAACCCGCGGTTGCAGCTGGTGTAAGTTATGCCTTTAATCAAAATATTTCGGCTAATGTAACTGGTTTGTATGTTTTTGGTGACCAAAACTCTGATGTTAATGAAGGGCTTAATAAACCACTTATGTCAGTATTAGCGGGATTAACCTATAGTTTTTAATAGCTTAATACTACTAAAAAAAGCGGGGCTTTAAGTCCCGCTTTTTTTATGCGCAGCTAACTTGTATATTAAAAATCGTGTACTATACTTTTTCCATCTATTAACGCTCACAGGATAATATATTATGAAAAAAACCATTCCCTGCTTTAGTCTTATTTTAACCTTAGCCAGTGCCAGTGCTTTCGCACAATACACCGACTTTTATCAAGATGGCGTTTATTCGTATGTCGGCGTAGATGCCGGATATGGGAATATTTACTCAAAACCTTATAACCTGGTACAAATAGAATCTGGTTTTACCAATCCGGATGGCTCAAATATATATATTCCTGCGACCGGTAGAAGCAGCGGTGGCTTCGCCTATGGCTTAAATGGCGGTTATTTATGGAATGCTAATCGTTTCGGTTTTGGGGGTGAATTAGCGTTTAATGGTTACCCCAATACGCAATATACTACTTCGCAAGAAACTGCTGATGTTGAAGCCACCAGCGTATTAATAATGGCAGTGGGAAAATATTATTTTCCTGGCAATATCAGCATAGCCTTAAAAGGCGGTGGCGCTTATGTAGTTGATACTTATGACAATAATAACACTGATAACAGCCAAACTACCAATAATATGCAAGCCGCTGTTGGTGCTAGTATTGCTTATGCTATTACTCAAAATATTTCTATTAATCTCAATGGCCACTATATTTTTGGCGATCCCGATGCGGATTTTAACGAAGGCTTAAATAAGCCTATTCTGGCGGTGATGGGAGGAGTAAGTTATAATTTCTAAATTATGTCAAAACCACCACGGAAAATTATTGCTACCAGCGCTCTCATCTATGCCAATGGCTCAGTACATTTAGGGCATTTAGTTGAGTATCTACAAACCGATATGTGGGTGCGTTATCAACGTGCACGCGGTAATGAATGCTATTATATTTGTGGCAATGATGCGCATGGCACGCCTATTATGTTGCAGGCTGAAAAGCATGGCATGGAACCCGAACAATTTATTAAAAAAATAGGGGCTGAACAATTAGCCAGTTTTAAAGCCTTTGAAATTTCTTTTGATCATTTTTCCACAACTCATTCAGACGTTAATCGCGAACTGGTGGCCGCAGTTTATCAGGCCTTGCAAAAAAATGGTGATATTAAAAGTAAAGTCATCAAGCAATTGTTTGATCCAGAAAAACAAATGTTTTTGCCAGATCGTTTTATTAAAGGCGAGTGCCCAAAATGTGGCAGTGCAGATCAATACGGTGATAATTGTGAAAAATGTGGCGCCACTTATGCGCCTACCGATTTAAAACATCCACGCTCGGCTATTTCTGGCGCCACACCGATCGAAAGAGAATCAGAACATTTCTTTTTCGACTTACCAAAATATCATGAAAAATTGGCAGAATGGACTCGAAGTACGGGACGTTTGCAAACAGAAGTCGCCAATAAATTAGATGAATGGTTTGACTCAGGCTTACAACCCTGGGATATTAGCCGTGATGCGCCCTATTTTGGTTTTAAGATCCCAAACACCACTGATAAATATTTTTATGTCTGGCTCGATGCGCCTATAGGCTATATTTCGGCATTTAAAGAATGTTGTAAAACTCAAAAAATTAATTTTGAAGAATTTTGGCAAGCTGATAGCCAAACTGAGCTCTATCATTTCATTGGTAAAGATATTGTTTATTTCCATGCCCTATTTTGGCCTGCCATGTTGATGAGTGCAAATTATCGCACTCCAACTGCCATTAAAGTTCATGGTATGTTAACGGTTGATGGCCAAAAAATGTCAAAATCACGCGGCACGTTTATTAAAGCCGATACGTATTTAGCGCATTTAAATCCTGAATATCTGCGTTATTATTACGCGGCTAAATTAACTAGCCAACCGACGGATATTGATTTAAATCTGGGAGATTTTCGTTTACGGGTAAATTCGGATTTAGTGGGTAAAGTGGTTAATATTGCCAGCCGTTGTGCAGGATTTATTAGTAAAAATTTTGGCGGTAAGTTGGCTTTGAATTTTCAAACTATAGAAAAATCCCCCCTACCCCCCCTTTTTCAAAGGGGGGAATCAGAGGAGATCCCCCCTTTGAAAAAGGGGGGCGGGGGGGATTTATATAATGAATTTGCAACCGCAGGCGACGCCATTGCCGAGCATTACGAAAACCTTGATTTTGCCCGCGCAGTACGCGAAATTATGTTATTAGCTGATAAAGCTAATCAATTTATTGACGCGGAAAAACCCTGGCAATTAATAAAAGATCCAACGCAACATGCACGTGCACATGAAGTTTGTACCTTAGGACTAAATTTATTTAGAATTCTGATGATTTATTTACAACCCATTTTACCAAGTATGGCCGCCAAAGTAAGAGTGTTTTTAAATGATGAGCTTATTTGGGATCAACGTGATCAGCCTCTGTTAGATAAAGTCATTAACCCATTTGAAGCTTTAATGCAGCGCATTGAAGAAACACAGGTGATAGCTATGGTCGAAGCCAGTAAAACAGATTTACAAGTTGCCGAAGCGGATAAACCCAAATTGGCTTTAGCGCCAACTATTAATATTGATGATTTTCAAAAAATTGATTTACGAGTCGCTAAAATTATTGCTGCTACTTATGTTGAAGGTGCAGAGAAATTATTGCAATTAAGCCTGGATTTAGGCGGCGAAACCCGCAAAGTATTTTCTGGCATTCGTGCGAGCTATAGCCCTCAAGATTTAGTGGGAAAATTAACTGTAATGGTCGCCAATTTAGCCCCGCGTAAAATGCGCTTTGGTGTCTCGGAAGGCATGGTATTAGCCGCTAGTAATGGCGAAGGAATTTATTTACTAAATCCAGATAGTGGCGCGAAACCAGGCGATAGAGTGAGTTAGATTTAAGACATCAACTTTAAGGGTATGCTGTCATTCTCAGCTGAGCTTGCGAAAAATCTGCTGGAACAGATTTTAACGCACTTTAGTGCGCCCGTAGGGCAAAAGCCACGGATGGCTTTTGTTAATCTGGGAATCCAAGGTTTTTTAGTTTGATGCCACCTTGAGCGCTAAATTAAACTCTGTTAACACCTTGGATCCCCGCTGGCGTCGCTGAAGGCTCCTGGCGAGGATGACAACCGCCCAGCCTCTTTCTTTAAGTTGAGGCCCATGAGCCTTCGCTGGCATGACAAAAAAAGATTTTCAGGGAATAAATAAACATGTCTCCTAAAATAGCTCTCATTGATGAATCTCAATGCATTGGTTGCACAAAATGCATTCAAGCTTGCCCAGTTGATGCCATATTTGGCGCGGCTAAATTTATGCATACAGTGATTGCTGCTGAATGTATTAGCTGTGAATTATGCGTACCAGTTTGCCCAGTTGATTGTATCAGCATGATTGAATCGCCTGTTAGCTTAGATAAAGCAGAACGTTTGATCCGCGCTAAAAACACTAAACAACGCGTAACTAATCGAAAATTACGCTTACAAAAATCTAATTTAGCGCCATTAAATCAAGCTTCCCAAAACAAGCAAGCGCTGATTGCTGCAGCCTTAATCAGAGCGAAAAACAAACTATGAACAAAAAAAAGTGCAGAGAAATTTTTCATCGTTTTCAAACTCATAATCCTCACCCAACTACCGAATTAAAATATACCTCCTCTTTTGAACTTTTAATTGCTGTTATCCTCTCGGCACAAGCGACCGACGTCAGTGTGAATAAAGCCACTGCTATATTATTTAAAAAAGCTAATACCCCCGAAAAAATAGTAGCCTTAGGCATCGAGGGTTTAAAAAATTATATTAAAACCATTGGTTTATACAATGCTAAAGCTAAAAATATTATTAAAACTTGTGAAATATTAGTTAAGCAACATCATTCACAAGTTCCCAATCAACGTGAAGCCTTAGAAGCCTTGCCAGGCGTGGGTAGAAAAACCGCGAATGTCGTGTTAAATACCGCGTTTGGCGAACCGACCATGGCAGTCGATACGCATATTTTCCGTGTGGCTAATCGCACCGGTTTGGCACCCGGAAAAAATGTCATTGAAGTGGAAAATAATTTGCTTAAAAATGTGCCAACAGAATTTTTACAAGATGCGCATCATTGGCTTATTTTACATGGTCGTTATACCTGTATTGCCAGAAAGCCCAAATGTACAAGCTGCATTATTGCTGATTTATGCGAATTTAAAGAAAAGAATTTGCTATAGTTTTTACCAAATTGATTTACTATTTCAATCAATTTTGGTAATCTACCCCTCTTTTAATTAGGAGCAAACATGACCCAAACCACTCACATTCTCGGCTATCCTCGGATTGGCGCCAACCGTGAAATGAAAAAAGCAGTTGAAGCTTATTGGCGCAAAGAAATTTCTGCCACGCAACTGGAAACCGTCGCAAGTGAAATTAATCATGCTAATTGGAAAACGCAACATGATGCGGGTTTAAGCTATGTTACTGTCGGTGATTTCTCTTGGTATGATCATATTCTAGATATGAGTGTTTTATTAGGTGTGGTGCCCGAACGGTTTGGTAAAGTCACTGGCAATGTTGCACTCAATACTATTTTTTGTATGGCGCGTGGACAAGCACCCGATACGCAAGAAACCACAGCCTGTGAAATGACCAAATGGTTTAACACCAATTACCATTATATTGTGCCGGAGTTTACCGTTAATCAAACTTTTCGCTTAGCAAGTGACACTCTATTCAAACAAATTGATCACGCTACAGAAGCCGGCTATAAAGTTAAACCTGTTATTGTAGGCCCGCTAACTTATTTATGGTTAGGTAAAACCAAAGGTTCTGATTTTAATAAATTAACTTTATTAGAAAAGTTAATTCCTGCCTACAATGCAATATTTAAACATTTAAAAGCCAAAAATATTGATTGGGTTCAAGTTGATGAACCTATTTTAACCCTGGATTTATCAAGTGAATGGCAAGCAGCATTTATTGATACCTATAAAAAATTAGACTTTGCAGGCACACGTGGCTTATTAACCACTTATTTTGGCGCCTTAGATGATAACTTAGCAACAGTAACACAATTACCCGTGGCTGGCTTACACATTGATCTTTGCACAGCTCCTGAACAATTAACCACTGTATTAAAAAATTGGCCACATGATAAAGTATTATCACTCGGCGTTATTAATGGGCGCAATATTTGGCGCGCTGATTTAAACAAAATAACTGCGCAATTACTAACAGCTAAAACCCAAGTAGGAGAAAAACTCTGGCTCTCTAGTAGTTGTTCATTGTTACATACACCGGTGGATTTAGCGCAAGAAACTGATTTAGATGCTGAACTAAAAAGTTGGTTAGCCTTTGCCAAACAAAAAGTACAAGAAATTATTTTATTATCTGCAATACTGACAGATGAAAAAAATACTACTGTACAAACACAACTAGCCGCTAATCAACAAGCTATTCAAGCCCGTCAGCACTCTACTCGCGTGCATAATGCAGCGGTAGCACAACGTGTAGCAGCAGTAACCGATAACTTTGCTAAACGGCATAGCCCTTATGCCGCGCGTGCTAAACAACAACATGAAGCATTAAAATTTCCTCTTTTTCCTACAACGACGATTGGTTCATTTCCCCAAACCAATGAAATCAGAACTATTCGCGCGGATTTTAAAACGGGAAAAATTGACCAAGCCACTTATATTGAAAAAATAAAGCAGCATATTGCTCTGGTGATCAAAAAACAAGAAGCTCTCGATTTAGACGTGTTAGTGCATGGCGAAGCTGAACGCAATGATATGGTTGAATATTTTGGCGAATTATTAAATGGTTTTGCTTTTACTAAAAATGGCTGGGTGCAAAGTTATGGTTCACGCTGTGTTAAACCACCCATTATTTATGGTGATGTGAGCCGCCCTCAGGCGATGACCGTTGAATGGATTCGCTATGCGCAATCACTCACTAACCGTCGGATGAAAGGCATGCTAACAGGCCCCGTCACTATTTTAGCTTGGTCTTTCGTACGCGATGACCAAACTCATGCCACTACTGCTTTGCAAATTGCCTTGGCCTTACGCGATGAAGTTACTGATTTAGAGCAAGCAGGTATTCGTGTCATTCAAATTGATGAGCCTGCTTTCCGCGAAAGTTTACCGCTACGAAAACAAGATTGGCAATATTATTTAACGTGGGCAGTAAAATGTTTTCGTGTAGCATCCAGTAGCGTGCAAGATCAAACTCAAATTCACACTCACATGTGTTATTCTGAATTTAATGATGTGATTAAAGCCATTGCTGAATTAGACGCTGATGTCATTACGCTTGAGAGTTCACGTTCGGAAATGGAATTACTGCAAGCATTTGAAGATTTTGCTTATCCTAATGGTATTGGGCCGGGCGTATATGATATTCATTCACCACGCGTGCCACCTACACAAGAAATGGTTAAGCAATTAGAAAAAGCCTTAAAATACGTACCGCATGAGCGTTTATGGGTGAACCCTGATTGCGGTTTGAAAACCCGTGGTTGGCCAGAGGTGGAACAAGCCTTAACTAATATGGTCAATGCCGCTAAAACTTTAAGAAAGGCTTATGCAGCGTAGCGAATTTAGCTTTAGTTTTGAAATCTACCCTCCGACTAGTTCGGAGGCTGTAGATCATCTCATTGAAAAATGTTTGCTACTCAATAAATTAAAGCCGCGCTTTTTTTCCGTAACGTTTGGGGCTAGTGGCTCAAGCCAAGAAAAAACTCAAGAGTTAGTTGAGAAATTACGTGCGTTAAATATTAATACCGTGCCGCATATTTCCTGTGTAGACATGAGCTATGAACGCTTAATTACATTGTTAGATCACTACAAAAATTTGGGCATTACTCAATTAGTGGTGATTCGGGGAGATTTTCCTAATAAACTTTATCAATCCGCGAGCGATTTTCACTATGCCAATGAACTGCTTGCTGCTATTCAAGCACATAGCAATAATTATTTTCATATTAGCGTGGCAGCCTATCCTGAATTTCATCCACAAGCCGAAAGTGCAGAAACTGATCTACATTATTTAAAACAAAAAGTAAACCTGGGCGCGAATGATGCCATTACCCAATTCTTTTTTAATTACGAGGCTTTTTCACAATTTGAAACCTATTGCACGCAACAAAATATTCACATCCCTCTTATTCCCGGCATCATGCCTATTCATAATTTTACTAAATTAACTAAATTTGCTGAGAATTGCGGCGCGGAAATTCCTCTGTGGCTAAAAAAACGCATGCAAACAGAAATTGCTAACGAAGAATTTGTTAAGCACTATGGCATAGAAATAGTCAGTGAGCTCTGTGAAAAATTATTAATAAATGGCGCCAAGCATTTACATTTTTACACCTTAAATCACGTTGAAATCGTGAGCGCGATTTTAGCAAGGCTTAAATAATTTATAAAAATTTTCGGTGGTATGCTTGGCAATTACCTCTAAAGATTCATTGCGCAACTGGGCCAAAAATTCTGCGACATACCGCACATAAGCTGGCTCATTCGGCTTACCCCGATGAGGGATTGGCGCTAAAAATGGCGCATCGGTTTCAACTAATAAACGATCTAAAGGAATTTGCTTAGCAACTTCTTGTAAAGCAATGGCATTTTTGAATGTCACAATACCCGAAAAAGAAATATAAAAACCTAATTCCATTGCCGCTTCTGCAGTCGCTAAATCTTCGGTAAAACAATGCAATACGCCGCCAACTGTTTCGGCGTTTTCTTCCCGCAATATTTTTAAGGTATCAACCCGCGCTTCACGGGTGTGAATAACCAAAGGTTTATTAACCGCAATAGCTGCATGAATATGATCCCGAAAGGATTGTTGTTGGGCGGCTATATCATCACCTGTAGTACGATAATAATCTAAGCCAGTTTCACCAATTGCCACTACTCTAGGATGCTTAGCTAATTTAATTAAGTCCTCTACGGTAATTAAAGGTGATTTGGCATCATTGGGGTGTTGGCCGACTGATAATGACACTTGCGGAAATTGCTCAGCAATAGCGAGGAGTTGCGGAAATTCATGTAATTCGACAGAGATAGATAAAAAATGTTTGATATTATTATGGTCAGCGGTTGCTAAATAATCTGTTAAGCTACGTTGACTGGTATCTAATATATTTAAATGGCAATGAGAATCAATTAAAATCCCCTCTCCCGCTTGCGGGGGAGGGTTAGGGTGGGGGTGTTTATTCACACGAATTTCCTACATTGTATAAGTTGGCTTATCTGAATTTAAAGTACCTGCTAAGGCGGCTTCTATTTTAGTTTTGACATTAATACCAACACCACCAATAAACTCTGCGCCAATTCCACTTACCCAGCGACCTGGTTGAGAACTAGTAGGATTAAGTACTATAACAATACATTCGATAGTGAAAACTGTAGGTTCTTCTAGCAAGGTTAATTCTACCGTAACAGGATCTTTCAAATGAAATTTTTGTGTAGTAGGAATAAATAATCCACCTGCTTTAGACCAATGAATATAAGATTTATATAATAATTCTTTATTTTTCAACTGACTTTTTAAGACCGGATTACTCATATTTTTTAACCATCATAATAAAAAGATCTTCTAATAAGGCTTGCGAATTTATAGTATTCACTTTTGATTTCATAGCTCGTAACATATAAATCTTATCTACTATAGCAAACAGCTGGTAAAAAGCCAACTGGGAGTGGATTTGTTCTAATATTGCATGATTAAAATCAATTTCAACATCATAAGCGCTACTTTTAAAACGGCTTATTTGCCATAAAAACTGTAGTAACATCTTCAAGACCGTATCAAGGTTTTGTTTTGCCCATTTTTCGGCTAATTTAACGGGATTTTCCCGCTGGTGTAATAAATTTATAAAATCTGTCAATAGCGCTTGTCGCGCTAATTGCGCCTCACTATCTATCATCTCGAGCGCAGTTAATGGCGCATCTTCCGCTAAGCTTAAAAAATACTCTATGGGTTTATCCAGCTTTTTATCCGCTAAATGCGCAGCTAACCAAGTTAAAGCCTGTTGGCGATCATCGGTTAAGCAAAATACCATTTTTTGACAACGACTAAGCAAAGTAACAGGCAAAATATGCGGGGCTGAACTAATAAAAAATAATACAATATTAGCATTAGGCTCTTCGACTAATTTCAATAAAGCATTACTCGCTGCACTATTCAAACAATGGGCTGGATAAATTATGGCTACCCGGTAACCATTATGAGCAGTTTGGGTTAATTTATTTTGCAACTCCCTCACTTGATCTATTTTAATAACTGTACTATCCGCTTCCGGTTCTAATAAAAAATAATCGGGATGATTACCTTTGTCAAATAAATATTCCTGTTCAGAATTATTTTGAGTAATTAATTGTTTAGCAAATGCCTTAGCAAATTGCAGTTGCCCAAATCCTGCAGCACCTGTTAACAGTAAAGCCTGCGGCAAGCGCTGTTGTGCTTGCCGAGTCGATAAATATTCCCAGTTAGTTAGTTGCCAAGGATAGAGTGTACTCATACCATGTTAGCAATTAAGGCGTCACCAAATTGTGAGCACGATAATAATTTTGATCCAGGCATTAAGCGTTCAAAATCATAAGTCACGGTTTTCGCCATAATCGTGCGTTCCATGGTTTTAATAATTAAATCCGCGGCTTCTAACCAACCCATATGACGTAACATCATTTCAGCGGATAAAATTAGTGACCCTGGATTCACTTTATCTTGGCCAGCATATTTAGGAGCGGTGCCATGCGTGGCTTCAAATATCGCCACCGTATCGCTTAAATTAGCACCCGGAGCGATACCAATACCACCCACTTGCGCGGCCAAGGCATCAGATACATAATCACCATTTAAATTAAGCGTGGCAATGACATCATATTCTTCTGGACGCAATAAAATTTGTTGTAAGAAGGCATCAGCAATGACATCTTTAATAATGATTTCTTTGCCAGTATTAGGATTGGTAAATTTACACCAAGGCCCACCATCAATTTCGACTGCACCAAATTTATCTTTAGCGATTTTATAGCCCCAGTCTTTAAAAGCGCCTTCGGTAAATTTCATAATATTACCTTTGTGTACCAGCGTAACTGAGCGGCGATCGTTATCAATAGCATATTGAATTGCTCGATCAACTAAACGTTCGGTACCGGCTTTAGAAACCGGTTTCACACCAATGCCACAATGCTCAGGGAAGCGAATTTTTTTCACGTTCATTTCCGTTTGCAAAAAATGAATCATTTTTTTAGCGCCATCAGAATCAGCTGCCCATTCGATACCGGCATAAATATCTTCAGAATTTTCCCGGAAAATAACCATATCGACTTTTTGTGGCGCTGATACTGGGCTAGGTACACCATTGAAATAACGCACAGGACGCAGGCAAACATATAAATCTAATTCTTGCCGCAAGGCAACATTTAATGAACGAATTCCACCACCTACAGGTGTGGTTAAAGGGCCTTTGATACTTACCACAAATTCTTTAGCAGCTACTAATGTTTCAGCCGGTAACCAGGTATCTTGATCATAGACTTTAGTCGCTTTCTCACCCGCATAAATTTCCATCCAAGCAATTTTACGTTTGCCACCATAGGCCTTTTTAACCGCGGCATCCACAACTTTGCGCATGGGAGGCGTAATATCAACGCCAGTGCCATCGCCTTCAATAAAAGGAATAATAGGCTGATCTGGAACATTTAATGATAAGTCTTTATTAACGGTAATTTTTTGACCTTCGCTAGGTACATGGATATGTTGATATGACATAGATAGCCTCATTTTAGGGGGTTAATAATGGAGGATATTATAGCACTTTAACTAAAGTTGCGACGACACTTACAGCTAAGATCATCATAGAGCCTAATTTAATAGTAAGACGATATTCTAATTCTTTAAATTTAGCATCAACTTCTCTAAATTGCATATCAACTTTTTCAAATTGCATGTCAACTTTTTCAAATTGCATGTCAACCTTTTCAAAGCGCATATCAATGTCTTTAAAGCGTGCATCAATATCTTTTAGACTAGCATCAAAATGTTCTTTAGTGACAATTTTTTCTTGTACGATTTCCGCCAAGGCTTCAGCTTGAACTTCCGCAAGTTTGGCGGCCATACTGGCTTGTTTTAATTTATTAGCATAATATAAAGTATCAAATGCGATGTTCATATTGATTTCTCAAACTAATTTTACTAAAGCAGCAACGACAGTGACAGCAACTACCATCATGCTGCCTAGCTTAAGGGTAAGACGATATTCCAATTCTTTCATTTCAGCTCTTAACTCTTTTACCGCGATGTGGAGATCTTGCTTTACCGCTGCGAGATCTTGTTTAACAAATGCAACATCTTGCTTTACTAATCCCACATCATTTTTAGTGGCAAAGCTATCTTCTATCAATTCAGATAAAGCATCCGCTTGTGCTTCTGCGAGTTTAGGTGCCATACCTGCTAATTTCATAGCATTGGCATAATGTAAGGTGTTGAATGTAACGCTCATATAGAAACTATAGCAGATAATTTCATTAAATGCAAAATAAAATTTATTAATTATCACACCATAATCGATAACCTACACCTGATTCGGTGCGAATATAAAAGGGCTTCGCAGGCTGTGCTTCTAACTTATGGCGCAGTTGATGAATATAAATTCGCAAATAATCTTTTTCTTCAATTTGCCCCTCACCCCAAACTGCTTTTAATAACTGCTGACGGGTCACGACTTTACCAGCATGTTTTACTAATACAACAAGTAACTCATATTGAGTTGGAGTTAAGTTTACTAAACTAGTTTTTAACCAAACTTCGCGTTTAGCTAAATCAACTTTTAATTCGCCAATAGAAAAAACCGGACTCTCTTCTAACTGAGTTTGTGCATGACGTAATGCTACGCGAATTCTAGCGGATAATTCCATCACGCTAAAAGGCTTAGTCAAATAATCATCGGCGCCTAAATCAAGTGCCAAAACTTTATCTCGCTCTTGCCCACGGGCTGATAAAATAATAATAGGCGTTTGAGTCCAAAGCCGTAACTTTTTAATCACTTCTAAACCATCTAGGTCTGGCAAACCTAAATCCAGTAAAATTAAATTAGGCTGATGTTTTTCGACTAATTTTAGACCTTCAATGGCGGTATCTGCCGCCAGGAAAGTAAACTTTTGCGCCTCCAAATAAGTACGCAAAAACTTAATAATAGAAAGCTCATCTTCGATAGCAAGAATAATGGTTTGCTGATTTGATTGATTTGACATACTGTAAGTATAGCTTAAAAATTTACTGCTATTTAAAGCGGTAACGTGAAACAAAATAGAGCGCCACCTTGGATACCTTTTTCAGCCCAAATTTTTCCACCATGGGCTTTGATAATGCTGGCACAAATCGCCAAGCCTAAACCGGTACCACTTATGCCTTTAGAATTTGTGCCGCGATAAAATTTATCAAAAATTTTATCTAATTCATTAGCCGATAAACTATCGCCTTGATCGATAATTTTTATTAGGATAGCATCCGCCTTTACTTCCGCACTAATTTTAATAATGGTATTTAAAGGAGTATAGCGTGCCGCATTTTCTAGTAAATTAATAAATACTTGCTCAATTAAAATTTCATCTACATAAATCATCGGCAAAGCATTGGGCAATGTAATCTCAACAACTCTATCTAATAATATCTTTTCCAAATGATTTAATGCCACCCCTATAGTTTCTTCTAAAGCATAAAGTTGTTTATGCAACTCTACTTTACCTCCCTCCAAAGACACGGTTTGCAATAAATTACTGATTAAATGATCCAAGCGTTCTGATTCAGAATAAATAGTTTGACTTAATTCTTGTGCATTGCCAGTGGTAATCGAATTTAAACTACTAGCAGAACCCATAATAGCCGCTAGAGGTGTACGTAAATCATGTGAAACCGAACTCAACAATGCACTACGTAAGCGTTCATTATCCATTTCCGCTTGCACTTGCCTCGACTCTTCTTGCAGATGATCAACTTCTAAGGCTAAAGCAATTTGGCTAACACAAGCCTCTAATAGCCGTAATTGCTCAGTATTCGTTAATAGTTTGGTCTCTTCTGGTTTAATCCCCAAAACTCCTACCTTAACCTGTGAACCTTTTAATGGTAAATATAAGGCTTCACTTAAAGGTAGAGTTTGAGTTCCTAAGCCTGCCATTTGAGCTAAATCATAGCTCCATTGTGCAACACTTTTTTCTTTTTCACTGAGCTGAGTATGATGAGGATGCTGAAAGTGATATACGGCCCTCACCTGTAAATGCTGATGCGTATCAGGTAATAAAATAAATATTTGGCTATTAAATAATTTTGCCAAGTGTTGGGTCGCAATAGTTAATAAAGAATTTAAGCCTCGATGACTAGCTAACTGTTTGCTAAGCGCATGTAATTCCGCTGAGCGTTGCTCTCTGGCGCGCGAAATAACCGCTTGTTCTTGAATAATCAAGGTCAAATGACTAATAACTTGCGCAACTATCATCATCACGATTAAAGTAATAAGATATTGCGTATCAGCAACAGCAAAGCTAAATCGAGGTGGAATAAAAAAGAAATCATATAATATGACACTTAAACAAGAACCCCAAATAGAGGGCCCACGCTGGCCACGCATTGCCACTGCAATAACGGTTAATAAATACACCATGATAAGATTACTATTACCAAGGTGATTATATAATAAAAAATTAATGAGAGTCGCAATAAACACATAGGCAGTTGCTATGCTATAAGCTTGCCAATAAAATTTTTTAGAGTTTTTGAGTGGCTTATCAGTTTTTGACCTATCCCAATCTTCACCACGAATAATATAAATATCAATGTCACCACTATGACGCACTAACTCATCGACTAAACTACCAAACAATAAATCTTTCCACCGTGGTCTAATTTGCTTGCCTAAAATAATTTTATTGATATTGGAGTTGTTGGCATAAGCCATAATTTCTTTAACCACATCGCGGCCCGTTAAAGTCATAGTTTCCGCACCTAATTGTTCGGCCAAACGCAAATTTTGTAAAATACTTTCTCGTTCGGTTTCAGAAATATGTAAGCGTGGGGCTTCAACTGAAACTGCAATCCATTCTGCTTGGAGACGTGTTGCCATTCTTTTGGCTGCGCGAATCAATTTTGCAGATCCCTCACCGGGACCAACACAAACTAATAAACGCTCACTAGTTGGCCATATTTTTTCAGCACTTTGACTTTTTCGTTGCAATAAAACTTCAGTATTCACAAGTTCGGCAGTGAATCGCAAAGCTAATTCGCGCAAGGCAACCAAGTTGGCTTTACGAAAAAAACTATCAATGGCTAATTTTGCTTGCTCAGGAAAATAAACCTTTCCTTCCTCTAAGCGTTTTAATAAATCATCTGGGGGTAAATCAATTAATTCTATGGTATTCGCTAATTCAAGAATAGAATCAGGCACAGTTTCACGCACTTTAATATTAGTAATTTGCGCAACAATATCATTTAAACTTTCTATATGCTGTACATTTAAAGTGGTATAGACATCTATACCGCGTTCAAGCAATTCTTTAATATCTTGCCACCTTTTCGTGTGACGACAACCATCAGCGTTGGTGTGAGCCATTTCATCAACTAAAATTAAGGCTGGATGTCGTTGCAAAGCTTGATCAAGATCAAATTCAGATAAGGTCGTATTATGATAAGGTATTGAAAGGCGTGGTAACACTGCAAAACCTGCTAATAGTTTTTCAGTTTCAGTGCGGCCATGCGATTCTACAATCCCTATTATGACATCTAAACCTTCAACACGACGTAAAGCTGCATCTTGCAACATAGTATAGGTTTTGCCAACACCAGGCGCTGCGCCAAAAAATATTTTTAAGCGGCCGCGCTTTTCTTTGCTTTCTTCTTGTTTTACCATGGAAAGCAATTCATCAGGATCAGGGCGTGTGTCGGTCATGGTTTTAATTTATCCAGTGCCAAATTTAATTTCAATACATTCACTCGAGGTTCGCCTAAAATTCCAAATTGGCGACCTTGAATATTTTCTTGCACTATATTATTTATTGCTTGAACTGATAAACCTCTTGCATCTGCGACGCGTGAAGCTTGATAAAATGCTGCTTGAGGGCTGATTTCTGGATCTAAGCCACTGGCAGATGCCATCACTAAATCAGCAGGAATAAGCCCATTATTTTCCGGATCGGCTTTTTTTAATACCGCAATACGCGCTTGCACGGCTTGTATAGTGGCTGGATTCGTGGGGCCTAAATTAGATCCGGAAGAAGACATGGCATTATAAGCATTTGGGCTGGTTGCTGATGGTCGGCCCCAAAAGTAATTATTGGCATCAAAGCTTTGACCAATTAACATTGAACCTTGTTGCATCATACTACCATTCGCTTGATGATTAAATAATACTTGTGCTACGCCCGTGATGAAAGCTGGATAGAGTAAGCCTGTCAGAATGCTTAATATAAGCATTAAGCATAATCCTGTGCGAAGTAGTTGTAATATATTTTTCATAACTCTCTCCTGGATGCCAGCCTACGCTGGCATGACAACTTTCTTTCAAATAATCATTAAAAAAAATTAATAACTATATCAATTAACTTAATTCCAATAAACGGAACAATTAAACCACCTAAGCCATATAAAAATAAATTATGTCCTAATAGTTTCGCAGCCGACACAGGTCGATATTTCACTCCACGTAAAGCTAAGGGAATCAATGCAACAATCACTAAAGCATTAAAAATAACCGCTGACAAAATAGCACTATGAGGTGTCATTAAGTGCATAATATTTAACTTATTTAATACTGGATATGTACTGGAAAATGCAGCTGGCAAAATAGCAAAATACTTGGCAATATCATTGGCCATACTAAAAGTTGTTAAGGAACCACGCGTCATTAATAGTTGCTTACCAATCTCTACGGTTTCAATTAATTTGGTAGGGTTAGAATCTAAATCAACCATATTACCGGCTTCTTTAGCAGCTTGTGTGCCCGTATTCATCGCTAATGCCACATCGGCTTGAGCAAGTGCTGGCGCATCATTGGTACCATCGCCGGTCATCGCTACTAAATGCCCTTCACTTTGTAATTGGCGAATTAATTTTAATTTATCTTCTGGTGTGGCATCTGCTAAAAAATCATCAACTCCCGCCTCGGCGGCAATCGCTGCTGCCGTTAACGGATTATCCCCCGTTACCATGATCGTTTTAATGCCCATTTTTCGTAGTGCTACAAAACGCTCTTTCATACCACCTTTTACAATATCTTTTAAGCGAATCACACCTAAGACATGGTTATCTTCTGCTACGACTAGTGGTGTGCCCCCTTCACGCGCAATTTTATCAACAATATCTTGTACTTCTTTAGAAAAAGCTCCGCCTAGATCTTGCACATATTTTGCAATACTACTGGCCGCCCCCTTACGAATTTGACGCTTAGCTAAATTAACTCCACTCATACGAGTTTGCGCACTAAAAGGCACAAAAGTGGCGCCTAACTCGTGAATATCGCGACCACGTAAATTATATTTTTCTTTAGCAAGCACCACAATACTGCGGCCTTCTGGCGTTTCATCTGCTAGTGATGATAATTGTGCGGCATCTGCAAGTGCTTCTATTGTAACTCCCGGTGCCGGGATGAATTCAGTCGCTTGACGATTTCCTAAAGTAATGGTACCCGTTTTATCAAGCAATAATACATCAACATCGCCTGCGGCTTCTACCGCGCGACCTGATAAAGCAATAACGTTTTTTTGAATCATGCGATCCATACCAGCAATCCCAATAGCTGATAATAAGCCGCCAATAGTAGTAGGAGCAAGGCAAACAAAAAGTGCCACTAATACTGTAATAGTGACAACGCTACCGGTTCCTGCAGCTGCCACACTATATATAGAAAAAGGTAAAAGCGTTGCGCAAACTAATAAAAAGATAATTGTTAAAGCCGCCAATAAAATAGTTAGCGCTATTTCATTAGGCGTTTTCTGGCGTTTAGCGCCCTCTACCAAACTTATCATACGATCTAAAAAAGTTTCTCCTGGATTCGCGGTAATTCGGATAATCAACCAATCGGATAAAACTTGTGTCCCGCCGGTGACTGCACTTCTATCGCCGCCACTTTCTCGAATCACTGGCGCACTTTCACCTGTTATAGCGCTTTCATTCACAGAAGCAACGCCTTCAATCACTTCGCCATCGCCGGGAATAAATTCACCGGCATCAACTAAGACGATATCGCCTGTACGTAAATCCGCTGAAGCCACTAATTTAACCACGGCATCACGCTTGGCTTCGGCTAATTTTTTAGCTTGAATTTCACGGCGTGTTTTGCGCAAAGTGTCAGCTTGGGCTTTACCGCGACCTTCGGCCATGGCTTCAGCAAAATTAGCAAATAAAACGGTGATCCACAACCAAATAGTAATTAATAAAATAAAACCAGCTGACTCAACAGTTTTCCCCAGCAAAGCATGAATAAATAATAAAGTTGTTAAGATACTACCAATATAAACACAGAACATGACCGGGTTACGCAATTGTTGTTTTGGCGTTAATTTACTAAATGCGGCAAGAGCTGCTTGCTTCATGAGCGATAAAGTAAATAAAGATTGTTGTACATGTGACATATCAAGTTCCTAACATTTGTAATTGTTCAACGATCGGCCCTAATGCTAAGGCAGGTAAAAAAGTTAAGGCCCCAATTACTAATATTGTGGCAACTAATAACGCTATAAACAATAAATTATGAGTTGGTAAAGTACCTGCGCTGATCGCAATAATTTTCTTTTTCGCCATTGCACCAGCAATAGCTAACACTGGGATAATAATCCAATAACGACCGATAAAAATAATAATTCCGCCGATAATATTATAAAATGATAAGTTAGCATTTAACCCGGCAAATGCACTACCATTATTATTGCCCATGGAGGTCATCGCATATAAAATTTCACTAAATCCATGCGCCCCAGGATTAGCAATAGCCCCTACCGCAGTTTTGTTTAATACAGCAATTGCGGTGCTGATTAAGACAATAAGTGGCATAATAAGAACAATAAATGAAGCTATTTTCATTTCATAAGGGGCAATTTTTTTACCTAAATATTCCGGCGTTCTACCCACCATAAGCCCGGCAATGAATACCGCAATAATAACTAAAATTAACATGCTATATAGTCCGGTTCCCACGCCACCAAAAATCACTTCACCAAGTTGCATTAACCACAGGGGTATTAATCCGCCTAAGGGGGTAAATGAATCTAAGGCTGCATTGACCGAACCATTGGAAGCCGCCGTAGTCGCGGTAGCCCATAAAGCCGAATTACCAATTCCAAAACGCGTCTCTTTGCCTTCCATATTACCGCCAGCTGGATCAATACCTAAGTGAGTTAAAGCAGGAATACCGTGTTGTTCTGCGCTAATCGTTAGGCAAACTAAGGGTACAAAAATAATTAACATTGCAGCCAAAATAGCCCAGCCTTGGCGTGTATCGTTAATCATTTTTCCAAAGCTATAACAAAGTGCAGCAGGAATTAATAAAATAGCCAACATTTCTAAAAAATTACTAAGCGGCGTGGGATTTTGCAAGGGGTGCGCATCGTTGACGTTGAAAAACCCACCACCATTTGTCCCTAATTGTTCAATTGCAGTTTGCGAGGCAACTGGCCCCATGGGAATAATTTGCACCTGGTGTTGTAAAGTCGTTATAGTTTTAGCTGCGTGAAAATTTTGAATAACGCCTTGAGAAACTAAAATCAAGGCTAAAATAATCGCTAAAGGCAATAAAATATAAAGCGTACCACGAACTGTATCGACCCAAAAATTTCCCAATGTTGATTGGGTATTATCACGATTTCTTAAACCTCGAATCAGTGCCATTAAAATAGCCATGCCGGTGGCAGCGGAAAGAAAATTTTGTACAGTGAGTGCCAACATTTGAGTTAAATAACTCATAGTTGTTTCACCCCCATAGGCTTGCCAATCAGTATTACTGACAAAACTCAAAGCGGTATTAAAAGCTAAATCCGATGGTACATTAGTAAAATGCTCGGGATTTAACGGCAAGTAAGCTTGCAAGCGCTGTAAAGCAAATACTACTATGAATCCTATAAAGTTGAATAGTAACATCGCGATGGCATAACGCTGCCACGTCATTGCTGCTTGCGAATTGATTCCCGCGCTTTTATAAATGAAAGTTTCTAGCGGTTTAAGCCAAGATAATTGTCCATCATAGACTTTAGCCATATACCATCCAAGCGGCTTAACCAGAGCAATTAATATAATTAAATAGAGCGCCAATTGCAAAATTTCATTACTAGTCATAATAAATCACCTAAAATAATTCGGGTTTAAATAATGCCAAAAACAAATAAATCAGCAATCCTATGGTTATAACGCCGGTAAATAAGTAAATAATAGTCATGACTCAACTCCAAGCGCAATTAAAAATTGAATTAATCCGAAGCTTAAACCAAATAAAATGATAGTAAGAAGAATATAAACGATGTCTGCCATAATCCAACTCCTTTAGTGATGTTGACAGTATAAATGATATGGGTGTTAAGATTCCATTAAAATGTAAGTTATTCTTTATCCAGTGGTAACGTTGGTAAAGGAGGGATAAACCAGCGGTCATCAGGTAGGGTAACTCTAATATTTGGTTTTGGGAAAGCGCTATATGAAGCAGGTAGGTTTTGCACTATATTAAATTTTCCTCCATCAACTATCTGCATAATACGGCGTTTTTCTAGATTTTTAAAGTAATAACTCAGTGAAGTTATCTTGTTTTCGATAAACACTTCGTACTCAGGAGATGAAAATTTAGAATTATCACGGCAAATCCCATTGAAGAAATATTGTAATTTAATTTGATTCGGCGAAATATAAAATTTAGAAATGGTCATATGATAGAAATATACACCTCCTTTATGTCCATTATAGTCAAGCTCACTATATCTTCTTCCAAATAAAAAAACTATAGCATGAATAGCATTTATCTTAGAAAACATATCTGGAGTTAATTTAAACTGTATGCCTTCACTAATAATTTTTTCTTGAGCATTTTTTAATTCAACTGTTCTATCAGTAGAATCTATCTTCCATTTTGATTTATCTCTTTGGTCTTTTAACCACTTCAAACGTTGATATTCATTTTCCAAAACCTCCATTGGGAAATTACCTACCCAGGTGTAATAAGGTTCGGCAAAGATCTCATTACTTAATTTCAGAATATCACGTAACTTGGGCAAAAATTGCAAATTAATTCCAAACAAGTGAGGATATGTAGAAAGCTGACGATAATAACTCTCTAATTCAAATGCAGTAAGATTTTGCAAATTAGTTGCAAGAAGCTTCTTCAAAGTAAGACTAAACCTATAGTCTTGTTGATAAGGACTTAATACATTAATTAAAAGCTGAATATTGAGTAAAAGATTATTATTAAACATTATTAAATAAGAGTTATTATTATTGCACAAATAATACTCTTATTTAATTAAGGAAATATTAGCAAACAGCTAAAACATAATGCGCGACAGTTGAAAATGCACCAACGACTAAAATACCACCCACATATAAAATAATAGCCCAAGCCCAAGATGGAAGTTTAGTGAATTTAGCTTTTAAATTTTTCATTTATTAATAATGGCCATGTGGATCATGTTTAACTTTACCACGAAAAACATAATAAGAATAAGCGGTGTAAGCTAATAATACTGGCAACAAAATCACAACCCCAACCAAATAAAAAACTTGGGTGCTATGCGGCGCTGCTGCTTCCCAAATAGTAACCTTATAGGGAATTAAATATGGCCAAATGCTAATCGCAAAACCAATATAACTAAAGATAAAAACTCCAATACTTAAAATAAAAGGCCACCAATGAAAACGGCGATATAAACTATAAAATGCCGCAGCAATACATATTGCCGTCGCAATAGGTAATGGTGCTAAATAAAATAAATACGGCATTTTAAACCATCGCTCCATTACTTCATGGGCAATAAACGGAGACCACGCACTGACTATTAACAAACAAATAGTCAAAATAATTAATAAGATTTTTGCGACCTTGTACATAGTAGCTTGCAAATCATTTTCGGTGCGACCAATTAACCAACCTGCCCCCAACAATGCATAGCCTACTATCACGGCAAAACCAGTAAAAATGGTAAATGGTGTTAACCAGATAAAGCCTAATAAGGGTGCTTGTAAAGGTGCTTGGCCTTGCACAAAAGTTCCTAAAATTAACCCTTGGCAAAAGCCAACTAAAATTGATCCTACTGCAAAAGCTGTATCCCAGACAAAACGCCTCTGCATTGATTTAAAACGAAATTCTAATGCCACGCCTCGAAAGATAAGTGCCGCTAACATCACTAAGATAGGCAAATATAAATTAGGCAACATGGTACTGTAAACCACTGGAAAAGTGCCATACAATGAAGCTGCGCCTAATACCATCCAGGTTTCATTACCATCCCAGATTGGACTCATAGTTTGCATCATAATATCGCGATGCTGATGATTTTTAACAAAAGGATATAAAATTCCAATACCCAAATCAAAACCATCTAAAATAACATACATTACAATAATAAAAGCAATAATAGCCGCACACAAAAAAGGCAAATTAAACATGATTAACTACCTCTTTATTGCCTTTTTCCATATAAGTAAATAACACATCTTGAGGCGTTACTCGCGTATCATCCGGGCCTTTAGCAATAACTCGGAATAAATAAATTAAATAGCCGGTAAATACGATGCCATAGACAATGATAAACACAATGAGCGAAGTTAACACTTGATTCGCAGTAATATGGGATACCGCATCAGCAGTGCGTAATAACCCATACACGGCCCAAGGTTGACGACCTGATTCAGCGGTGATCCAACCCGCTAGCGTGGCTAAAAAACCAAATGGTGCAATCACTACGCAAATTCTCTGTAGCCATTTATTTTTATATAGTTGTTTACGCCAACGTAAATATAAGGCCCACCATGCGACTAATAAAAATAATAGCCCAATCCCCACCATGATTCTAAACCCATAAAATACCATATCGACAACGGGTCGGTCGTTAGGCGCTACAGATTTTAAACCAACTAATTCACCTTCTAAACTATGGGTATTAATTAAACTTGCACCATAGGGAATAGTTACCGCATAAAGATTTTTTTCTTGGCTTGCATCTGGATAAGCAAATAACACTAAAGGCGCGGCTTTTTGTGTATCCCATACGCCTTCCATCGCCGCAGTTTTTAAGGGTTGATATTCATGCACATGTAACCCCACTACATCACCGACAAAAATTTGTATCGGTACAATAAAAGCAGCGGCTAATAAAGCGATGGAAAAACATTTGCGCGCGACTTCAATATGACGAGACTGTAATAAATAATAAGCCGATATGCCGGCAACCACAAAGCAAGTTGTAGTATACGCGGCAAACATCATATGGATATAACGTGGAATGGTTGAAGGATTAAATACAACTTGCCACCAATTTGTGACAATAAATTTGCCATTGATAAAATCATATCCTGCAGGTGTTTGCATCCAGGAATTGGCTGACAAAATCCAAAATGCAGAAATAGCTGTACCTAGCATCACTAAAAAAGTTGCGGCAAAATGGGTTTTCTTACCCACGCGATCCCACCCAAATAACATGATGCCTAAAAATCCTGCTTCTAAGAAAAAAGCGCTTAAGACTTCATAGCCAAATAAAGCGCCTAATACCGGCCCTGCTGAATTACTAAAGCCGGCAAAATTAGTGCCTATTTCATAAGACATCACAATCCCGGAAACGACTCCCATGCCAAAAGTAAGAGCAAAAATTTTAGTCCAAAATTTAGTAATAGTTAAATAAAGTGAATTTTTGGTTTTTAACCATGCTGCTTCCATGAACACAATAAATAAGGCTAAACCTAGATTTAAGGTTGGAAATAAAATATGAAAACTAATCGTTAAGCCAAATTGAATACGAGATAAAAGTTCTGCAGTCATAAGAATGCCTCATTAGCTTTTATTTTTATTATACAAACGTTTACTTAACTGATCAATTAATCTGGCCCAGTTAGCATCTTCTTCCAAAGCTGTATGTAAAAACTCTCTTTGTGCAGGCGTCCAATTAGGATCGTGGCCAAAATCGGAAAAACTAAAAGCAGCACGTTGTTTAATGAATTGCTCAATAGCTGGCTCAGAATTTGGCAAGCCTAGCTGAGCAAATAAGTCTTTAAAGGTATAATTAAGAAGATCAGTCATTTTAAAGCCCTCTTTAGTAAGCTCTATTATATACCTAACATTAGACAAAGAACATAATCTTTTTTTGCTAATACAGCTAAGGCCATCGCGTGATTATTTTGCATAGGCAAATCGAATAATTGCACATTTTGAACTTCAGGTTTAGGTGTGATAGTCAGTGAAGTTAAATTTTCTGCTGCAATACCTGTGCCCAAAGCTTTAACATAGGCTTCTTTGCGAGTCCAACAGCGATAAAATGCTTGAGTTTTATCATCTGCTGCTTGGATATAAGCTATTTCTTCAGAACTAAAAACTTGTTTTGCCACCCCATCGAGATCTACTTTTCTATCCATATTTTCAATGTCTACTCCAATAGCATGTTCTTTAGTAATGGCAATTAAAAAAGCTTGTTTGGTATGAGATAAATTAAATTGAATTGCCTGGCTGACTTCAGGTTTACCGTGTTTATTATAAGTAAAATTTATTTGCGCGGCAGGAATGGTTAAATGTTCTCCTAACAATTCTCGTAATCTACCACGTGCTAAAATAAAATTATTTTTATCAAGTGGAAAGTGAAATCTGCCTGCGCGAGTTAACTCATCCTCGCTTAAATAACGTTGATAAGTTTCCAGCTTAGAAATAAGTGCGCCAAATTCCGCATAATATAAATGCACTTTGTTGTTAATCATACTGACGCGCTTGTAACATTAGTTGCTTCATTTCAGCGACAGCGCTAGCAAACCCAACCATTAATGCATGCGCCACAATGGCATGACCAATATTCAATTCGTGCATTTGTGGAATTTTCGCAATCGCTTGCGTGTTTTGATAATGTAGCCCATGCCCTGCATTGACAATTAATCCTAAATTATCGGCATATTCGGCAGCTTTCACAATGCGTTGATATTCGCGTGACTGTTCACTTTCCGTTTTAGCATCAGCATAAGCACCCGTGTGAATTTCAATGACAGGCGCACCAGTTTTTTTAGCAGCCGCAATTTGCGTTAAATCAGGATCAATAAATAACGATACTTCGCAACCTATTTTAGTTAAACGTTGGGTTACTTCTAGAATGCGATCAAATTGCCCCACCACATCAATACCGCCTTCAGTAGTCACTTCTGTGCGTTTTTCCGGCACTAAACAAGCTTTTGGAGGTGATAGCTTTTCAGCAAATAATACGATTTCTTCGGTAATGGCCATTTCAAAGTTAAGCGGAATATTAATAGCTTGTTTAACGCGGATCACATCGTGATCTTGAATGTGGCGACGATCTTCCCTAAGGTGCATAGTAATGCCATCTGCGCCATTTTTTTCTGCTAATAACGCCGCTTCTAAAGGATCAGGATAGACGGTGCCTCGTGCTTGCCGCACCGTAGCCACATGATCAATATTAACCCCGAGATAGATAGGTTTTATGGACATGAAATTTTCTCCGTATTGCATTTATTTACTCCCTCTCCCCACGCAGTGGGGAGAGGGTTGGGGTGAGGGGCTTACGTTTGAAAACCCTCACCCTAACCCTCTCCCGCAAGCGGGAGAGGGGATCAATCGGTGATTAAATAAACAACTCACGGCTTTTTAACGGCTTATTGCCAAGTAAGCGCCCTAAAGCTTGCCGCATTAACCGTTTAGCATCGCGTAACGCTTGTATTTCAGTTAATTCTTCGCGATCTAAAGCTAATAGGCTAGCTCCCGAAATAGCCAAGTCTGACACCGTCGTTTGTGAATCTACACGCTGCGGACCTTGATCGGGAGTAAAGTGATACCAACTTTCCGCTACCACTTCAACTTCACTATTACACTCATGGGTTAAGGGTAAAGCATAACCTAAATTGAGCAATAAACGTTTTTCAAATATTCGAAGCTGTGCCTCATGAAAGCTGGATTCCGATAAGTTATTTAATAATTTTTCATAAGCAAAATATAAATCTTCATGGGCATCATGCATATGCACTAAACGTGCCATTAACTCATTAATATAAAACCCATATAAAATGGCATTGCCATTTAAACTGTGATAAGAATTGGCGGGTTCAACGTGACGAATCGCGACTAATTCACTCTTACCTGTCCAACTTATTTCTAAAGGTATAAAGGGTTGAACGATGCCACGCAATTTATTTTGTGATTTACTATTATCTCCGCGTGCACCACGTAAAACGCCATTAACACGGCCATGTTTTAAAGTGAAAAAATCAACTAGTAAACTGGTATTACGATAAGGTCTTGCATGTAATAAATAAGCAGGCTCAAGCTGCTGCATTAATTTTCTCGTAATAAATATTTAAACTTTCATCGGTTATTGGCGCCCGCTTATCATCACACAAGACTCCATTTAACTCTGTGGCTAAAGCCGTTGCGGTACTTAATAATAAATCAAAAGCGGCAGTTTTATTGACACCAATTGGCATAATAAAAACCAAACCTTTAGTATGGTAATTATGCATTTGACGGACATCAAAGGTGCCAGGCTTGACTGCTGAAGCAATAGAAAAATACACTTCACGACGATCGTTAATACGCGCATAACGATAAAATAAATTATCCTTACCAAATCGACAACCATTTTTAACTAAGGCGCGAAATAAAGTTTGCCCGGCAATTTGCTCGCCTGGTTTTGCTAAGACATGTAAAATTAAAAAATCATCGACGCTGTTAATATGAGGTTCGGGTGCCTTTTTTTCAGTATTAAATAAAGGTAATTGTGGCTCTGTTTCTATTTCCATTTCTGGATGACTAACATGGTGTATTACCTCTGGCTCTTCAAGTTCTGGCGTTTCCACAACTGAAGTTTCCATAATGGTTGGACTTTCAGGTGTTTCTTCAACCACAGCTGCTGAATCCAGCTTTACCGCTTT